>Ga0209489_106386_pt1 | contig 19029 bp, 17 predicted proteins | sample SiratrowhiteBW_FD_187527 | JGI IMG/M metagenome (GOLD analysis project Ga0209489, IMG submission 187527) | Root nodule microbial communities of legume samples collected from California, USA - Siratro white BW (SPAdes) (version 2) | ecosystem: Host-associated > Plants > Roots > Nodule | place...
TATATATATATATATATATATATATATATATATATATATATATATATATATATGTGTGTGTTTTATTTATTTAAAGTATTTATTCCTGGGTTGAGTTTAATAGACATTTTTTAGCGACTTTTTCGACCTATATAAAATGTTTAATGAATTTCAACGAGTAACCAAGTAGAACATCAGTCCTTTTTATGTATTCAACAAAGTGATACTCTAAAAAATTGAAAATACATATTAACTATTAGCGAAAAACGTGGTTTAATAATCAGTATATAGTTAGTCAAAGTGTGTGAAGTTATTTGATATTTGGAATCGAAAATTTTATTCAAGATATTTCATTAATCTTTTTAATATAAAGTCCGTTTGAATCACCCTAGTGTATATGAAATATATAGACAAGGGATACATATTCATTTTGCAATTCAACCCACTTATTTATCAGTTTCGTTTTTTATCTGTAAAGCTTAGTGTATCTCTTGAATTAAAAGGCATATTGTTAACATTTAGGAATGAAAGAAAAATTCAAACAAAATTTGGAATGAAAAATTGAAGTAGGAATAGCTAGACTGTTTAGCACAAGTTCATATATATATATATATATATATATATATCACGTTAAATTATTGATCCTAACTAACGTTTCGAGATATAATTTTAAATTACTTGAATGAATCAATGAGTTTAATTATGTAGATGATATAATTAGATGCTATATAATTAATTTCACTATATATAAGTCTTAAAAGGTGATGGTTGAAGCAGTGTTATTATTGGGGACAACCAGGTAGTGCAGTATGTCTTCTTTGCTTTAGGGGCTGTGCGTTCTTTTGTACGACACACAAGGACTGGGTGCACACCACTTAGGTCTATTAAGTTCGCGAAGAAATACTAAATGAGCACCACCTTCTTACTCCAACATTGCTTCTTCCATCACCTTAATGCCCCCACTCGGGTCACAAGCTACAGTTACTTAGCTCGGCAACTGCTCATGTTTATCACTGCCTTATATATCCTTAATCATTCCATTATCTGTCAGATGTGGGCCAGTTTCCATCAAATTACCTAATATTCAAAGCCATGTGTGTTCTTGGCTACTAGGGCTGTTTGCATGCATGACTTCTTTTCCATATGCTGAAATTCTCACCAACGTACCAAGAAATGAGATAATATATTAAATGAGCTTAAAGTTGTCACAGAGATGTAAGAAACATAGATCTTCAATGCAGAAAAGAATATATATTAAACGTTGTATTTAGATTATTAAACCTTCTTGAATTTGAGTTTTAAAAACATTAAAAAAAAGTCCTTTTTCTAACCTGTTAATAGAATGAACTCATAATGAAACCATGGTATAAATTGCATAAAAGTAATAATAACTAAAGGACTTCTTCACTGTCATAATTTGCTTTGCAATCCCCACCTCTATATAGTATGGAAATTATGCAATCAACACCACTATAGTTTGGTTTGTGTCCAGAGATGTTTACCCCACTTAACTACTTCGACAACCTCAAAAAAATTAACATGTGAGGATAACCGATCAAACATTAACTAATAACCCATGTAAAGTGATAATATATGAGAAGATAGCTACCGTTGTATGGTTATCCAAAACAGAAATCTTCAGTCCACACACATATTTTGGTCGAATTACAAAACTACACTTGGTCGAATTAGAAGCTGTAGTTACTATTTTGGACTAATTCGAAAACCAAAGCCCAAATTATGTTAGAACTTTTAATTAGCAAGTTTTCAAAACTGAAGATATGGTGTGTAATATCCAAAATATATATATATATATATATATATATATATATATATATATATATATATATATATATATGTAGTCTAATATAAAGTGAATCTAACAAAGAGAAACGAATTTTAAAAATAAAATTTATAATCTTTCACATATTCCTGCACATGCATTTATATCTATTTATGTACATAGTACAATCATCGCAGTTTACAAAATAACATAAAAAGCAAGGGTAAGCTAGTGAAAAGAAAATTTTACAACATACTCAATACATGTAAAAAGAGCAAACCATATTAGTTATTCATAAGAATTTCTTAAAAGACTGCCATATAAAGTTTCAATACTAAATACTATTTCATTTCAAATATTCATTTCAAACATCATACATCAATGGACTACATCACATCCAACAACCATACATAGACCACACCACACACGTAAGCCACATATGGACCACATCATACATATCAGCCACACATATCACACATATAGGTAACACATGGACCTATCATCTTTCGGAAGATCCATTGAGTATGTCTCTACCAGATACCAACACTTAATCCAATACCCAAGACTTGGATTCAGCAAATCTAAGAGAAAGAATTAATCCAATACCCAAAACTTAGATTACCAGCAAATCTAAGAGAAAGGACTAATTCAATACCCAAGACTTAAATTGCCAATGAATCTAAGAGAAAGGATCAGGGTAAGTTCAAACATCCAATACCGAGTGTCTACCAGCTATCCCGGTGTGTATGAACTCCCTCATCAGCTTCTCACCACCTTATATCTATCTTATACGTGACTTAAATCATCAGTAAAACTAGAGGATCTCTGTTAAACATAGGCATGTTATACTTAATGTACACAAACAATCACAACTCATACATTATCCCAAATGTATGACATCAACTTCGTCATTTAATCATTAAAATCAATACATACCATTCAATTCACAACTCATTTCATCAAAACAATACTTAACTACTAACTTGTCAAAATTTACTATTCCAACATGTTCACCCAACATAAAATTAAATATTTCATCAAATATCATCCAAAAACTTCTTTACCACCAAAACAATATATATCTTCTAAATTTTATCAAAATTAGTCATCTCTATATTTTCAAAACCATTTCTCAATCAAAACAATTCACGTTCATTCAAAAACAATTCCTCAATCAATAATGCATAAAGACATATTTTATTCAATAATTGGTCTTAAACTTTTAAAACATATCAAAGTCTTATCACAAGTCATATTCAATCCATCAAACAGCAATCAACAGTTCTTGCATGTTACTTTCTAACATCATTACACAAAACAACTCAATTAATCACACCAAGTAAAGATAAACAATCAAACTCATTCAGTGTTCAAGGACCAGTCAGACCTGCAAGAAAGACTTCAGCACTGATAATCACATATTCAAGTTTTCTATCTTAGAGTACTATTTAAAAGTAACTAAATCATATAAAAACAAGTTACTAGCTTCCCTTATCTAACGACGATCCCCAAACAATTCCTCCAAACTAGTTAGTGGCACTAACCCAATCTCTAGGGATCTAAAACAAGTTATCCAAACAAAACCAGATTTTAGTATAATCTTAATTAAGTTAAGAGAAATATTTTTCTCGATAACAAAAACCTAAAAAAATAGAGAATAAGGAATCTTTAGAACAAATATGAACTTATTCTGTTTGAGATTCTGATCAGTTAAAAATGATCTTTAACTCCTCAGCTACTCCATAGTGTGATTAGATTTTAAAACAGGTGATGTATGAAGGAAGAAAAATTAAAGAGAAGGAAGAGAGATTTTGAGATGTGAAAGAGGCATGGGAGAGAGAGAAAGAAGTTTCGCAGCTGTAAGGTCGTGCCTCTGTTTTTTCTTTTTAAATTACCGTGCCTTACATGGTGCAAGCAAGTATACCTCATGTTAGAAAAATGTATTGCAATGAAAATTTTTGGTATATATATATATATCGTGTACATATGTATATACCATAGATAATAGAAATGCCTGAACCCTTGGTCTTTAAAGGTTATAGATTTGTTGCTTGATAAGGCCAAACTATTAGAATATTATTATTATGGAAACAAATCAAATCAATAGAATATCATAGGTAATAAAGAGAATATCAGAGAATATCGGTAAGCATATCAGAGAGATAATCAAGGGAGTATCAAATAAACAAATCAGTAGAATATCAAAGATAATCAAGGAAGTATCAGAGAATATCAGTAGAATATCAGAGAATATCAAATATATTTATTTAGAATAATTTCTATATTTAGTTTTCTATAATTTTATATTAAGTGAGCTATTGTAAACAAAGAGATAGTCATTCAATAAAAAAACCTTCTTCCATGTTATCATATTCTTTGTTCTTTTTTGTTCATAGTTATCGTATCCTTGTCCAACCTTTTTAACCCTCGATACCATCGCAAGATGGTATCAGAGCGGTGTTAGATCCTGGAAACTTAAAAACCAATATCATTGTTCCATTACCCCTCACAGCCGAAAAACACCAAAAAACCAAAAATGTCATTTTCAGATGATGAAATTGGCAACAACATGAATCAAAACCAGAATAACTCCTCAACTATTACTAATGAGCTAACTTTGCAAATTGCAAATATGCTTCGTAATGGCCTAGAGATTCAGCAAACACAATCCAATCTTGACAATTTGACAATTGGTTTCAAATTAAATGGAGACAATTATCCATTATGGGCAACACTCATGAAGAAAGCTATCGGTGGCAGAGGAAAGAAAAGTCATCTGACAGGTATACCTCCAGCACCAAAAGAGATAGAACCAGCATATGAAAAATGGGAACAGGCAGACCAAACTGTCTTCACCTGGATAATTCAGAATATTGAAATTAGTTTGATAAACAATGTTTCCCAGTTCCCAACCGCCAAGGCTTTATGGGAGGGATTGGCTACTACCTATGGAAGCGGCACAGACCTGATACAAATCTATGATTTACACCAAAAGGCAAACACACAAAAATAGGGAAATGATACCTTAGAGGATTTCTGGAACAAATTACAAGCTATATGGATGGCGATTGACAGAAAGCAACCGAATCCTATGAAATGCTCAAAAAATATTGCAACCTTCAACAAAATCAAACAAGAACAGAGACTATATCAGTTCCTAACAGGGATAGATGAAAAATTTGAAGTCATCAGAAGAGATCTTTTGATGCAAGAGAAGACCCCTTCAGTAGAGTCCGCCTATGTTGTTATCCGAAGGGAGGCAGCCCGACTCCAAATTTTAAAGCCTACCACTAGTAGCGAAGAAAACACATCATTAGAGGAGGTCGGAATCGGCTTAACCACAAGAAATAGACCACCGGAACAGGGAGAGGGATGGAGTCGCCCAGAAACTGTCGGACGGCGTCCATCACAACGAGACAAGGAAGACAAAAACCACCTCCATTGTACTCATTGTGGAATGATGTTAGAAAGTAAACGGTGACACCAGAAGAGAGGAAGAAGCAAAACCGCAAGTCGTTCATGGAAGAACTACAATAACTCATGGAGGTAAAAGAAGAGAGGAGGATACCAGCCCAGGAAAATCTGATTAGTGGATTTTTTATTGTGGGGCAATTGACATCATGACCCATGATTTTAACAATCTCTCCACACCTGTTAAAACTCATATTGAGACAACCAGTGGAGAATTAGTTGCGGTCCAAGGAGAGGGCTCAATTTTTTTTTCAAAAGAATTAAAATTAGAAAATTATTTCTATGTTCCTGCACTATCATCAAAATTACTTTCTATAAGCCAAGTTACAAAGGAGTTGAATTGTGTGGTTCTCATGTTTCCTACTTTTTGCCTTTTACAGGACATTCTTACGAAGGAGATCATCGGGCGTGGTACTGAACGTGGAGGTCTTTACTAAGTTGATGAGGTTGTTCACAAGGGACATGACATGCTTGCTCACGGAACGGTTACAAGGCAACTCTGGTTATGGCATAGACGTTTGGGTTATCCTTCATTTGGGTACCTTAAGATTTTATTTCCTATTTTATTTACTAGTAACACTGAGTCCATCAAATGTGAAACTTGTATACGGGCAAAGAATCATAGAGTTACTTTTCCTCCCAACAATAATAGAGTCAATTCTGCTTTTTCATTAGTACATTCTGATGTGTGGGGTCCAGTTCTAATTCTCATAATAATCAATTTCAGTATTGTTTATTATTTGTGGACGATTTCTCTTGCATGACGTAGGTATATTTTCTTAAACACAAATCTGAAGTACCCGATAAGTTCTATACATTCTATCAAATGATTCACACTCAATTTGACAAGAAAATCCAAGTATTTAGATCAGATAATGGTGGAGAATTTGTTAACAAATCAATACAAGAGTTTTTCAGAGAAAATGGTTTAATTCATCAAACTTCCTGTCCAAACGCACCCCAACAGAATGGTGTAGCAGAACGAAAAAATCGTAAGCTACTAGAGATCACTCGGGCCATGATTTTTGATGCACAGGTTCCAACACGGTTTTGGCCCAAAGTTGTTGCTACCTCGGCCTATCTTTTGAACAGGTTACCCTCCCATACCCTTAACCAAGAACACCCCTACAGATCCTAGCTACTCAGACTAATATCCCTTCTGTCCAAATGTTACCACCACGAGTTTTTGGGTGCTCTGTGTTCGTTCATATTCCCAAAGCTAACAGAACCAAATTTGATCCATGTGCTAAGAAATGTGTCTTTGTTGGATATGTTAAACATCAAAAGGGGTATCGATGTTACAACCCAATCACTCACCGTGTATATGTGACTATGGATTGTGATTTTTTAGAATCAGAATATTTTTTTAGTAGCCAACTTGATGTTCAAGGGAAGAAAACTAGTGAACCACCAAGTTGGTTAAGTAACCTTAGTTGCCAAGAAACTGTTCCAAAAGAGCAAGTATTTTGGAGCCAACGAGCATGTCTCTGTCAACATAGGAGGGACCAACACGGCCAATGAGGATCCTTCTGAGAATGTCCAACAAGAGGTAAATGATTTTCACTCTACTTCGTTGTCTCCTGTTATGAATGAAGTCAATAATAATGACAGGTCAGCACCAGAACCAGAGCCTTTCACACTTCCTACTGAGTTGTCTCCTATTATGAATGAAGTCACTAACAGTGACAGGTTAGCACCAGAACCAGAATCTTTCACACTTCCACCAAGAAGAAACAGAGGGGTACCACCTGATTGATATTCTCTAGAACATGTTTCTCGGAATTCCAGGTATCCTATGAAGATAACTAGAGAAGGAGTAACAAACATTGCAAGAGTTTTTCTTATTCCCAAAACAGTTCATAAAGCCAGTAAGAAGGGCGAATGGCAAGAAGCTATGAAAACAAAGAATCTTGTACAACATGACAAAACCAAGCACGTTGAAGTGGACAGACACTCCATGAAGGAGAAAATTGAGGATAGCAATATTGAGCTTCTAAGTCAGAAGACCAGTTGGCAGACATTTTCACCAAAGCTATTACAGGTAAAACATTTACCCGTGTCCTCAGCAAGCTAAGCATTGGTGATCCCACTGCTCACCTTGAGGGGGAGTGTTAGAATATTATTATTATGGAAACAAATCAAATCAATAGAATATCATAGATAATCAAGAGAATATCGGTAAGAATATCAGAGAGATAATTAAGGGAGTATCAAAGAAACAAATTAGTAAAATATCAAGATAATCAAGAGAGTATCACAGAATATTAGTAGAATATCAGAGAATATCAAATGTATTTATTTAGAATAATTTCTATATTAAGTTTCCTAGAATTTTATATTAAGTGAGCTATTGTAAACAAAGAGATAGACATTCAATAAAAAAACCTTCTTTCATGTTATCATATTTTTTTTTCATAGTTATCATATCTTTATCCAACCTTTCTTAACCCTCGATACCATCGCAAGACAAATCCTTTCCAACTTCAATTTACAATGTGCTCTGTGTTAAAATCATCCGAGAGGCAAATACAGCACCCTGTATTAGTAGTAGAGTCACCATAGTCAAATCCTCACCCAAAAAAGCAAATTACAAGGAGTTACACCGAGGAAAAACCACTTCATGAGGATGTACTTTTATATGAAGGACAACGGGGCAATTGACAATATAGTATAGATTTTATTTTTAAGAGATTGAAATTTATCAATATTTTTCATATTTCCTTTATTTTACATCTACTTACAACAAATTTTATAAAATGTAAGAAAAAAAAACTCTAAAATAAAAAAATATGTAAAAAAAAAACATGAAAAATTACACAGTATATGTATCTTAATTTGGCAATTTATTTTGTCACCCAAAACAAAGAAGTGAAGAAGATAAACATAGATAAATAATCAAATATCAAGCTCTATAGCTTAGATTTTTCTTATTCTTGCAGTCACAAACGAGTAACAATGTAATCCTGATACAGGCACAACATCTCTGTATGACTAATACACTTTATTTGGCTTTTTGAAAGACAACTCTTATTGTAAATCAATTTGATGTTCTTACATATGACCGGTCACATATTGTTGGATAAGCTACATAAAATTTCAGGGTAAATAGGAATAATTTATCTTAGATGTTTCTTTTTTTGTCAACATACTCTATTTTCTCTGTTTCAGAATTTTGTTTTGAAATTTTGTATATTAGTTTAAACATCCTTTTATATTTTCTATTTAATTTTATTCCTTTTATCAATAAAAAAAATAGAGAAATAATTAACATATTGAGAATGATTATTAAAAATAAGTGATAGAAAAAGATAATATTTTAAAAACCTTATACAAAAAATAAAATATAAAAACACTTTACAAATTAAATAAAAAAGAAATATTTATATTGACCGTCTTCCTCCATATTTCTAACTTCTAAAAATAAATATGCTAATAGTTACACCTTCATCAATTTTAATACTTAGTCGGATATGTATTGTAACAATCACTTATAAATCGAAATATCAAAATATAAAAAAACATATATAGTTCAAGTAGTATGTACTGGTAATATTTATAATGACCGCTACCATGCATTTATTTTTGTTGTGTTTATTATATGCATGCTTTTAATAATCACTTTTGGTTGGCTATATTAAATATTTGTATAGAGAGAGAGACAAAAAGGAATTGAAATTTGAATATAAGTATATAAAACTCATTAATGTAAACATTATAATCAAAATAAACATGGTTAGTAATTGATTCAAAATTATAGGAGATGAAATGTCTCTCATTAATTGGCACCAATATCTTAAAGTGATAGATTGAGATCAATCTTGGGTTTCTTCTTCAAGGGAAAAGGCATAACATAGTTACACATAGGTAAATTCTCTTGAACATGTTCTTCCTCTTGGGTGTCTCTAAGTGAAGAGGATGAAGAGGAATAGGACACAGATGAGAAATATGATGAATTGAAGGGTGAAGCCCTCTTCTTTGTTGGGTTTTTCTCTACTCTTTCAAGAGCTGATTTCACCTTATCAATGGTGTAGCAGTTGCTTGATGGCAATGAATGTGAGGCCAAATTCAAGTCCAAGCATGTTTCATTGAAAAGGTTGAAAGCCACTTTGGTTGAAGGAGGAGGAAAATTCAAGTCTTGAAGCTCTGAATCCACTTTTTTCATTTGGACTTTGTCTTCAGAAGAGTTGCATCTTTCAATGGACACTTTCCCTGACTGCAATTCACAATGATTATCATAAACAAAGAACAATTTTTCTATGAACAAAAATAGTTTGGATAGTTATGAAAGAAATCATAATCATTCAAATGGGGTATTCAGATACCATTGGAGATAACCATGACATAGAAAACCATGAGCAAATTTCAATATTTTTTTTACACCAACAAAATAATAAGAATTCAAACAGAGCAAAACCAAATGGGGAACTAATTTTTTTAAAAAAAAAAATATTGTTTTTACCACAAATTTTAGATAAATTAAATTTTGGAGGTAAAACAAACAAAATTTTTCCTCAATCATATTATTTAAAAAAAATCACTTCCATTAACTTTTATTGAAAATAGTATTTTAAATTTAAAAAAATATATTAAAACACTAAATTTTAGGGATTAAAATAGTTTTTTAAATTTAAATTTGAGATAATAAAAAAAATTAAAATTGAGAGTTTAATCTTTTTCAATTCGTTTGAAATTTGAGAAACTAAAAACATAATTAAAACGTTAAAAATTATGCTGTACAGAAAAACATTTCAAAAGATGATTATGATAATTCTATATGACACACATTAATTGTATCATATTAATAGAATGAGATTTTATTTCAAAAATCTCTGTAAAATTCTGTTTTCCCTCATAAACAGATTGCAAGATATAATATGTAATGAAACATACACAAGATAAATTCAAATTCATATTTTATTAAAAATATGTGTGCATATTAAATATTGACATTATTTCAAAGCCAATGGATTAAAACTTCTAAAAACACATTGAAATCCCGCCAAAACCGAAAGATTTTTTTTTTTTTTCAGTTTCTTCAACTTTTAATCTTGAAATGCACCATCTTTAAAACGTTATTCATACTGCTTTTTCATAAAACCCTGTTTATTAACTTATAAAAATTTAAAAGACATATTTTAAAAATTTAAGAGACTGACATCAACAAATTTATTCTATTATATTAAAAAATCCTATATATTAATATATAAATAAGTAAATAGTTTTTCAAAATTTTAATACATAAAAAAACCAAAATATTTCTGGGTTGTAAGTCTATTTAAAAATTGGTATACATCTATAAAAAATAAATTTCACCCACCAAAATATTTTTTAAAAATCTGCTACTGGTTGTAAGTTTTAGGAAGAGAATACCTTAAAATGTGAAAATTAACCTTATTTGTCTATTCTATAAGACTTAAAACGGATCATAAATAAATTTTATATTTATTCCAACCTCAAGTCTATTAAGATGGTATAAAATGGGATTATATATAAACTTTATATCTGTTTCGACCTCGAATCCGTTGAGATAGCATGATTAAAGTCAATCACTGTATCTGAAGTATTGTCTGTTTTGGAATTCGGTTATTCCGTCACGGTTTTATTTTTAAAAGGTGTCTTAAAAAATTAAGAGAAAAAGATGTATATAAACTGATCTTGGTCTTGACTCCTAAGCGATGTGAGACTATTAGGTATATCTTAGATACCGTGATTGACCCTAATAATACTATCTCAACGGACTTGAAATCGAAACAATATCTTTTAATGAAAAAAGAAAAATGAAGGGTTTTATATACCTTAAGGTCTAGGCATCTCTTCCAGCCAGAGGGCACATGAAAGTCGAGATCCAATTCCTGGGTTTGCAGAGAAGATGATGAGACACCAAGAAAGTCATAAGTAATCAACGTTCTTGATTTCTCACTCTTTGATCCCAATGAAGAGCTTGTTTCAGATTCCATTGATGGTTTTGTTTTCTCTTCTTTCTACTTCTGCAGAGAACAAAACAAATACAGAGAGTGTTCTAATGGTCGTTTGTGTTCTTTACAGCATGTTAAGGCCATTTATATATGGATAGGTCTTTAAAGAATATTTAAAAAAAATCCATAATATTTTTAAGTATCAAAATATAAAATGTATGGATCAAGAAGATTTTCATAAACAATAAATGAATATAATAAAAGTAATTCAGATAATGTGTACAACAGCTTTATTATAAATAAAATATATAAGTGGTGTTAGTTTAGATTTTTAAATAATTTTAGGGGCATTTAAAACTTTTTCCTATTATAGAAGTATTAATTAATCCGTATTCTTTATAGTATTAATATTCTGATCCTCAATTATGTCAAATTCATTGTATTTTCTGCATTATTGAAAGTTGACATTATATGTGTTATGTATAGAAGATTATGTATTTAATCTCTTAACTCTGAGATTTTTCCGCTTTTAATAATGATATTATGTTGTTTTTTCATAATAGAATTTAAGGGAATAAATTAATATTAAAACTAGACTTTTATATCCCACTAGCTTTTTTTATTTTTTTCAATAATACTTTATTTTTTATTTCCCTCAATAATACTCTTTATTCTTTAATTCCTTAAATAAGACTTTTTTTTTATTTATTTATTTACGTTGAAATAACACTCTTTTGTTGATTTTTTTACTTCATTAACACTTTTTTATTTAGTATTTCTTTTAATAGATACCTTTATTCTTTAATTCTCGAAATAACACTATTTTTTTCTTTTTTATTTTTTTTATGGTGACATAACACTCTTTTATTTTTTTATTTTTTATTTTTTTATAAATAAAAATCATATATTTACTAAATAGATTAGTTAATGATATATGAAATATTTGGTGTAAAATGATGAAACATAAATTTTATCTTTATCAAAACTCAAATTTTATCTTTATTAAAAAATCAATAACATCTATATTAAAAATAAAATTTTATCTTTATAAAAAAATAAATGATATCTTTAATAAAATATCAAATTGATGAGATTAATTATAATTTTGATGGGGAAAATTAATGTTTGGTTTGGATCAAAATTTAAGTGTAGTTATTCAAATTTATATTCAATCTTTGAGAAAAACTATTACCCTTGTTTTCTTAAATTTGAGTTTTGTATTTAAAGAGAGTGAACTAAAGATGGGAAGATTAAGAAAATATTTAGCATGATATTTTAGTCTGATTCTAATTTCTTTTACTTCTGAAATCTTTGTTTGATCTCATTAATTAATAATTTTTTTCACAAGAGACAAACCCAATAATTACAATATAAATAATATTAATTATTCATTTTATAACTAATATCAAACTTATTTACAATTCAAAATAACTTATATTCTTTTAACAATTATTTGATTTCTATATAATAAGAAAATGAGAATTGAAATATCATCAAATTCTAAAAAAAAAAAAGTTGAGGGAACACCTCCAAATCGATTAAACTATTCATTATTAGATAAATCAATTTAAAGGATAACATTTATCACATGATAGAATTAATGAAAATTTGAAATACTCAAACAAAAATGTACATGATAAATGCTTGAACGATTCTATTATTTAATTATTAATGTATTTAATGAAATTAAATCTTTTCTAAAATTTACTTATTTATCAAACGAGTCCCTTTCTAATTTTACAGCTTTTAATACATGTTAATTATTAAATGTACAGCGTGCTAAAAGAAGAAACAAAAATACTCTTGCTACTAACTTTCTTTAACAAATTGAACTTTCAAAATGTATGCTATATTAAAATGAAAAAAAATATATCAATATGTTTTTAATAATTAGTCTTATTATAGAATATCTTAAAGGCATTCATTAAAAAGCATTTAAAACATTTTATTTATTATTCGAATTACATCTAAAAATAAATATTAAATCACTTTCTTCTTTTGAATATAGTACATATTTTTTTAGTTGTATCTCTTAAATTTTCCAAATGTTTATTAATGCAACTATTTCAGAAAAGGAAAAAAAATATTACAAATTGAAATAAAAGTATAAAAATTTATTTAACTTTTTTCTTTTTAAAATTTAGTTTTGTTAAATATTACTAAAATATATAGACTTTAAAAAGTGAAAATTAATACAGTTATCAAAGGTAAATTAATAATAAATATAATAAGTTTAACAACCTTTTTTTTTCTCTCTTATCACTTGTTCCTTTTTTTTTCATTTGAATCAAGTTTCTTAATTTAAAAGATAAACATGAAATTTTAAAGTTGATATAATTATTTTAATTTTAAAAATGTAATAGTATGATGATTTTATAGGACGAAATAAATCTCGTTAACTTTATAAATTATCATTATGTATTAATGATAACTTTTATTTCGTATAAATTAAAACCGTGAACATTTACTATTGAATGGATGGAAAATAGTGATATCATTATTTTTTAACTTGAACTATTCGGTTAATCTTTATTTAATAATATAACTAAATAAAATAAATGAATAAATAATAAAACTAAAAATATAATTAATTCAAAATATTATTTAATGCTAGATAGCCTCTAATATAGATTTCTTACAATAATTATTTTTAATTCATTTTCTACGATAATGACAGGAATTTTTTTAATAATTATACACTGAATTTGGTATAATAGTCAAGAATTTTAAGAATTTTCAATAAATTTTTATTTTTATATTATTTTCATTTTTATTAATTTTTTTAAATAAATTTAAAAATTTGACTTTATTTGAGAAATCGGTTTTTTTACTTGGAATGAACTATTTCTTCCAAAAAAAATTCTTTTAAGTTAGAAAGTTGGATGCATCATGTAGAATTTCTTCAATTATGTCATATTTTTCAAGATTTATTTTCTTTTTTAAGTTAAGAAACTTGTTAATCAACCTCCATTGGAGATAATATAATATATCTATTCCTAAGTTTTTTTTTCTCTTAAAGGTTGTTAATAATTCTTTTTAAATTAATAGGTTAAATGGATTTGTTGTTCAAAGGATTTATTTTCGTCCTCCATTAATGAGAGTGAAAGAGTTTAAAGAGAAGTGAAGAAGAGGAAAATATGCATGGAAGACAAGTTAGGCAAGCATTTATTGCATGAAATAGTGGACCAATGGATGCTTTTAAGTAGTTATTTGGATTGGTATTTGAAGCCTCAAATTTAGGTTTTTCAAATATGAAAAAGAATATCAAACATGCAATATTTGAAAACCCATTCATTTAATTGCTATTGATTTGGGGTGATATAATTACTATAATTAATATTTTATATATTCTTTTAAACTTATTCCTTTATCCATTTTTTTAGCTGTCAAATTTTAAAGATTTATCTATTGGACTATTATTTAAAAAGTTTTAAATATTTTTCATTTATATTTTTACCTCTTACTTAATCTTTTAGTAATTTGCATAAATATATTTATTATTATGATTATGTAGAAATGAAAAGGATAAAATACAAAATCTTATAAATATTTTATTCAAGTTAAGAAAAGTGATTACATTTTTTTAAAATATAAGTGATATTCAAAAAAGAACAGGGAAATAAATAATTCATAAATAAAAGTAAATGAAAATGTAAATAAAATTAATTTCTGAAAATGATAAAATTTATGATACAACAGAAATATAACAAAATAACATAATAATAATAATAATAAAAAAATTGTAATAATATTTTTTGGTTGTGAAAAAGTAATAATGTAAGATAGATATCTATTTTTATTTTTCCTTTCTTTTTGTCTAAGCTTTTAGTCTACATTCTCTCTACGTTTGTCTATAAGAATTTTATGTTTTTCAAAATCCAATCTTTAGGACTGATTTAAAATCCAAACAATTAAAACAAGAGATTTATACTTAAAAAATTAACACCAATAAATTATTATAAAATTAAAAATATTTAATTTTAAAATTATATACACAAATAATTTTTAATTAAAATTTAAAATATTTAAGTGATGTTATATTTATACTAGTAGTATAAATATTATTTAAAGAATAACAATTCTGAAACTTGATCCTAATAAATTAATCATGTTTTTATTTTTTTTTTAAAGACATTGAAGGAATTTTAAAGGTTCAAGTTTTTAAATTTTCTATCTTTTTTATTATTAATTAGATTGACCTTTATTTCTATTTGTTTGTTCTGAGTCTTTCATTTCTCTTCTTCTTTTATTTGACTCTTTCACTTGTCTCATTCTTTTATCTGACTCTTTCATATATTATTCTATATTATTATTTCAATTTGAGTGTTGATTATCATTAAGTCATTATTTAACTTTTAATTTATTTTATTATTTTATATTGTATATTTATGCGCATTTTTGTATTTAGAAACTTGGACCTGTAGATTGAAAAATTAGAGTTTGTTATGACTTTTGCTCCTTTTAAGTGCATCAAATGTCAGGTAAAAATCAATATGAAATTGATGAATTGATCTCAAAATAATTTGTGCCGATTGAAGAAAGAATAATACAAATTTAGAATTTATATGTTAAATTTAAACACTTACCAAAAAAATAAAATTGAAAGGAAGAAGGAGACTTGAGACTTCAAGACTATACTGCAATCAAGTTATTTCTTGACAATCAATTTTTATTTTTTTAACTTAGTCTCACTCTATATACTTATAAGTTATATTTCGTGTATTCAGTGGTAATACTGTTTGGATGATTATTGTTTAACATATTTGGAAACCTAGGAATGATATTATTTTTAATAATAAGGTGTTTGATAGTCAGAAGTTGTTTTCTGCTATTCAAGTTAAATCTTGGGCTGTAGTAAGAGAAAAATACAAGAATGCTACATTTTCTTACTCTGATTGGTGCATTGATCCTGTGACATGCATCTCTGTGTTATTGTGACATTCATAGAACTTGTATAGGATTTACATTTTTCTAGTGCAGGGTTTGGTTTGACAACAATCCTTATCTGTGAGCGATAAATCGTGGTGGAAGGAACTAAGATGCTATAACATTTTTTTGTGGATCCTTTTGGTGTATACACAATACATGTGTATATGTTTTCAGTTCAGTGATTTCTCTTGTAATTGTTAAACTTTTTACGCTATCCAAGAGTGATGGTTCTTTTGTGTTTGAATTTCGGAGCTTTACGTTTAGAATAGGGTGTATACCATTTACATTCGGTATGTTCATGCTTTTCTTTAGGTTTTGACTATGTAAATAGGTTAGGATAACCTTATTACTTCCGTTTAATTTTATTCATTATTGCGCACTAATATATATTCTAAATTTGTATCTAATTAAGTTAAAGACTAATTTAGAATCTAATAACATAGGTCACTAAAACCTTGGTAGCTAATATTAGATACCAATTATTTGACTTAATTAGTCACTAAATTCAATCATTACTTCTATTTTATAGTTATTTAGCAACCTAAAAATATAATTTGGTAATTATTTTGATCACAATTAGTAACTATTTTATTTGGTAAGTAAAAATTGGTCTCTAAATCACCTTTTTCTTATAGTGTGATAAAGATACATTATTAATTATGATAAGTTAATAGATAATTTTGCATCACAAAGAGTTAAAAAAATAAATTTTAAACAAAAATATCATAATTTTAATAAATTATTTTATTAATTGAAAAATACCTAATTTTTTAATTTACTTTAAATTTCAAAAAGCTTTGAGTTGCGATTGCCAATCCTATTTTGAAGCAGTTTAGAGTATTAAAGATTTGAGCCGAACAATTTTATGTCAAGGTTGAAATGTTGGTGTTTTTCTTATTTGAACTAAGAGTTTAAAGAAAATGAAAAATTTGAAGTAGGAGAAATTAATTTAGAGGATTTAATATATATATATCAAGTTGTGAGTCTCATATTTTTTTTATACCTTAAAATTACCTCATAGTCATATAAACAAAATATAAGATATTTATACGGAACTGATGTTAGTCTCTAATAAAACTTGTTTGATATAAGTTTGTTAAAAGACTTCAGGTAGATATTATTTTGATAATATTCTTTTGATACATGAATTTATGCATATATTGTATGTATATACGTGTTTGAATAGATATGATAAAAAGACGATGAGGTGAATTAAAAATTAAAATTTTGTTGTTAATGCGTGTAACAATATAAAATTCAACCTCGTACTTGTTGCATATGTGATGAACTATTATGAATATATTATATATATACGAATGCTGAAATATAAATTCTAAGAAGCGTGAGATCAAATTTATGATATTTTAGTTATTTATTTTTTAGATGAAGTCATACTTATATACATTTTATGTTAAATGGTAAATGTGGTAGTTATTTAGCATAATCACTTTTAATCTTATATTTCGTCCTTTTAGCATTAAAAATAACACTTTTATAACATATTCTGTAACACCCCAAAAATAACATGTATAAAATTAAATATTCTACTAATCATTATTAAGACTAATCAACATACAGTAAATCCTTTAAACTAAAGTATTTAAAAATTCTACCTTCAGAATTCTACTAAAACATAATTACAACATATTTCCAAATTGTTTTTTCAAATTTAGCTTATGCCTAACAGCACCACTCATTCCAAATGATCCTCCACAGACCCATCTGCAACATTATCTGCTTCTGTGTCAAAAACACAATAATTGCAAACAGATATCAAAACACAAGTACAAATTTTTAATAATACTCGAGTATTTCAATTCAAATACAAATATTAACACCACTCAAGTCTTTCATTCAATTACATGCACCATCACAATATAAGACTAATATAAGACACTGACACACTACAAACTTGACTCTACTTCCGGAAAACTCGTGCATTGAATAGACCTTGAGATATGCACCTGTCATACATCTCTACACCGTGAACCCACACAGCCTCCACACAAATGAATCATCAATCACGTATGACAGGGTAAGTCCCCCAAAGACTTTCCTGACCAGCTATGTTTCAAGTTGCAGTCACCCAGTTCAGACCTCCTTCGACTCTCACCACCTAGCAATAATTGTCTATTTGATTCATACTACTAGTAGAGTCAAGATATCAATCGTTCATCCGATCTTAGACAATGCACTTCCTAACTAACCCAGACACGGGTGTTTTCTTTCCTGAAAACACTATGCCTAGGCCTTGACCAACTTCATCAACACTCTATCAATATCACATCATAACATAGATCTCTACTAATTCATTCATTCACTTTTCAATCTCAATCTCAAAAAAATTGAAAGAAATTCCTAAATTATCAATACAATTAAATTTGAATTATCAATTAATCTATCTTGTTAAATCCATACATTGCATTACCAAAGAATCAATCAATCAAAACAGAAAGCCCGAAAAAAAAATTTAGGATTTAGCTTGAGCGAAAATTTCTAGCTTGAGCGAGAATCCCTCTCGCTTGAGCGAAAATCTTTTCGCTTGAGCGAAATTGGTCCAGAGAGCAAGGGTCATTTTCGCCTTGGCGAACATACCTTCGCTTGGGCGAAAATACTTTCTCGCTTGAGCGAAAAATGCAGAAAAATCAGCAGTATCCACTAAATCAGAGTTACCATGCATGTCTCAGATGACTAAATTGGGTGAAAATCAAGCCACATACACGATGAATGATCTACCCTAGTACATATTATCTATTCAATAGATCAACATATCATCAATTTTCACACAACTATCTCATACATGCAACATTCAATTCAACATTAATCCAACATTTCAGACCTGCAGGAAACTTTACCAGATACAAATTGTACAATTACTACAATCATTAACTTCTCTATTCAAGACTTAAATTTGTAAATCAAACAAGCACTAAGGTTAGCTTCCCTTACCTG
>Ga0209489_106387_pt1 | contig 19027 bp, 14 predicted proteins | sample SiratrowhiteBW_FD_187527 | JGI IMG/M metagenome (GOLD analysis project Ga0209489, IMG submission 187527) | Root nodule microbial communities of legume samples collected from California, USA - Siratro white BW (SPAdes) (version 2) | ecosystem: Host-associated > Plants > Roots > Nodule | place...
AATATCTAATTAACAGTCTCCTTAATTTTCTGAATCAGTTTAATTTGATTCACTGCCTATTCCCATTTTGCCCCTAAACTTTCTTCTTTTATACACTTGAAGTCCTTCTGGAAATCGATCTCTAACATTGAGCTTAGAAAGACCACACACTCGAAACTCAAGCAAGTTCCGCGTAACTTCTTTGTGTTCTTGACCTTTTCTAAAACAAGATCATATGATGACTTCATAATAGTATTGTCATAAAGAAGACTAGCCTCATCATAATCTGTCATTTAAATTGTGCTAGAGGTAGAATTTTTTTCTAAGTCCCCCATTCATTATAAATCTTGGACCTAGTCATTGACCATCATTTCCAGAAATAGTAGTTGGACATTCTTAAAATACTTTTAATGTTGTAAATTCTCAAAGCATGACTACAAAGATTATCCGTAAAATCAAATTTGTGACAACCACAATTAATCAAGACAGTGAAAGAGTCAAATGTTATAAGATGTTTCTTGTTAGGCATACAATTTAAAATAACTTTATAAATTGACACATAATGATAAGAAGATGGATGATTTAGATTTTTATTAGTTCTAAAGTAATAAAATGCTTGTTTATAGAGTAGAAATCACTTTGATGATAATTTTAAGATTATAATTTACTTTCATTGTATTTCCTTCATTATTTTATAAAAGCAAATAGTAATTTTTGTATTTGAATCTATAAGGTTAGGGGTGTGTGAATATTAGATGACAAGAAAGTAAGAATCATTTAGAAGTCATCAAATAATCTAGAGCCTATGAAGAACCTAAGCCAAAGAAAGGTAAAAACAAAGAAGATTAGGCATGAGAAGTGTGACTCAAATATGGAAAACATGGACCTAATCTGCCATTGATACAAATTTAAGAATTGAAATTTAAAATTCTCACTCTTTTGTAACTTCAATTTCTGATCATGAGGTGGTCTTTTGGTTGCTCTAAATAGTCACCCTTCTTTTATATAAACACTTTAGATGATATATAAGAATTTGAGAAAATTCTTGAGTTGCTTTAATAATGGTAAACTTTCTTTGAAATTTTATCTTGATTCTTATGAGTGAAGTGACAATTCTTCCTTTAACTTATAATGAAGATGAAGTTATCTCCATCACCAAGTGACGTTCTCCTTCTTCCATCTTCATAAGTCGCCTCCCTCTTTTGTCTTTTGTTTATCTGTTCTAGTCATACCTTCTATTTTACTTCTACTTTCTTTGTTTGTGATAATGTCTACTTTGTCTCTCCATATTTGTGACATTTTTTCACTTGCATGCATATTTACGATGTTTTCTTGGATGCAAACCTTTAAATGTACACAATCCAAGATTAGATTAGTGTATAATGATAAACATTGTTAAGTACATCTTCAAGTTTTGGATCTTAAAAAATTAAAATAAACATTATATCAAGCCCTTTCAAGTTAATCATAAATATACTCATTACATAATCACTTCTACCAATCTCTATAGAAATATTATCCTTATTCTCTTAAGATACTTTTTCATAAACAATTTCAAGATCTTATATGTATAAATTGTTGATGCATGTCGTAAAGTCTCTGATAAGTATGATAATAACTTATTTTATCATATGTAATTGACCTCTTTATTTCTATTCATTTTATAAACTTTTTAATTTGTGTTAAGAATTATTGCGAAAAGATTTTGGATTAGAGAAGTGAATTACTACTTGCTTTTTACAAATTTTGTAAAGAAAGGAAACCTTCAAATTATAAAAGGACAAAGTCATCACTAGAGCTTTTATCTTAATGACTAGAAGCCTCACCCACCAAGAAGCACTCTATATTTGATAGGATAGAAAATACATTTCTTAACAAGAGCTAAGACTTAACACTAATTACAACATTTTTCACTTTTATACAAAGTTCAAGTAGAAAGAAAAAAAAAACATGCACTTTGTGACACTGCTTTTGACAACGAGACTTTTAAAAGGACTTTCAACTTCAAGCTAGTCATTTACTGGCCCATTTTTGTGCTCCAAATGTATTGGAGTAGCTAGCTTCCCATATAAGTGAGAATGAATGTAATGAATCTCAACTATATATGATTTCTCATTCTCAATACATGTTGTCTTTCGTGATTCTTGTTTTCTTGCACTTTATTGTTGTGTAATTTGATTATTTATGCTTTTGATTGTTTCTTAACATTGAAAAATGATTTTAGAACTCTGATCCTAAGATTGAACAACCTAGTGGTCATATATTAGAATAATATTTTATCTCTTGGTCATTCTTATGCAATTAAGCTTGATGTAAATCTATTGTTTAAAAGAATTAAGGAGTTGATATTTTTACATTGAGGTTTAGTACTTTGTCTTTAAGGAATTAGTGTTTTAGTAAAATAGTGGTAAATGTTAGAATTGTATTAGATTGAGAAAGTATGTGTAATGAGTTTCGAAATCCAATGATAATTTTATTTGGATAAAAGTATTTTTATATTAGAATTAAGTTGAACTTTAAATTTAATAAATTGATGTATCTACTTTTTAATCTTAATTAGTAAAACTTCATATTGTCTATATAAGCACAAAACTATTCGAGCAATCATATTTAAATTTTTCAATTTTTACTACTTGTACAATTTTCTACACTTGTCAAAGAGTTAACAAGTAAAGTCTCACTAATATAAATAATGTGTGACTCACTTTAGCTATTTTTTTTTTTAATTCCTATTCAACTTATAGTTGTTGCCATTTATTTTCCAGTTTATCAAGTATTAATTGAGAGTTGTATGAAGGTAGTTATTTTATCTACAATTCACTTGAAAATATTATAATTCATAGGTTTGTATGCATTTATTTTTTTCTGAGTTATCTCAAATTCTTCTTCTGAGTCACAACCTTTTATGCATTTTTGGAATAGGCTTTGAAGGTTATGTATTTGGCATAACTCGTCCAATTGATTTGGTCACAGAACATATTGATTTCTAAATGTTGTTTTTGGTTGTTGGATTCCCATACTATCCAGAAACACTTTAAATAACCATTTTAAAAAGAATTAACACTTTAAATAACCAATTTTTAAAAAATTTATTTTATGAATAAGGCTAAACTAAATATCACATTTTTTTCAAGAATGATTTACACGAACCCAAATCGAGTTGCATTTATTTCCACGATAAATGACATAGAAATTCACAACATCCCATAACATTTATAGCCAATTTTTGATTTTTTTTTATTTGTCCAAAATGATTTCGTTAAACGTGATCTTTGATCCAATTCCACACTACATTAACATTTGATCTTGTGCTTGTTTACCCTATAAGAGATTCATCAATGATTGTGTATCTTTACATTCAATCAATTCTAAGCTTTCAATGTAAAATTTAATTTATCAAATCCACCTATTTTCTCTCCTAAATAACTCTAAATCTGGATGAAATATATGACTACTCTTTGATAGCTAATACACATGTTATAGAATGTGATAAGTACTTTTACTCATGTTGCACAAACTTATGGGTGTGATTGATAACATCTTATGGAATTTTCAAATTTCTTCCTTACTCAAATTAAATGACACAATTTATCGGGAACCTATTTTTTAACATGTTATTTCACCTTATTCTTCATTTTTTTTTTAAATCCTTGTTTAAAAAACAAAATATTTTGAGTGTTTCTATTTTTTTCTTATTATCATAATACAACTCTTTTTCCTTTATTACACTGAATCCCATTTTAAAAGCATGCGTTTGACAAGTTAAAAATTTCATCTCTATTAAAAAAAAAAAAACCAATATTTTTTTAGCTCATGAATTCCAAGTAGATAACATTTCTTAAGCTCCTTATCCTAGTTATACAACTTTTCTAAATCACTTATGGAGAAAAAGCATTTTGAGCATATATACTTTTTCTTATTATCACAATACAATTCCTTTCCTTTCTCACACTAAATCTCAATTTGAACTTATGAGTATGATTGATTATACAATTTTAATTTTTTTTCTTACTCAATTAAGTAACACAATTATTTTCTAACCCTTTTTTAACATGTTGTTTCATATGTGACCTTAAGCTTCACTATTTTAAATCTTTGTTTAGAGAAAGGAAAAAAAAGGTGTGTTAAGTATGTCTATTTTTTTATTATCATAATACAATTCATTATCCTTTTATACACTAAATCCCATTTTAAATTATACAAAAAAAAAATTAGCTCATCGATTTTAAGTGGATGGTATAAACTTTTTGTTAGTACTCTCACAAGACTAAAGATTTGATAAAGCCAAGCAAGACAAAGCAAGCAAGCAATTGAAGGAGATTTAGGCTTTGGTCTAGTGTGAGTGAGTGTGAGCTTGATTGGCAAAGAACCTATGCATAGTTGAGGAGAAGTCCACCAACACAATGGTCTAAAAGTGATTAAAAATCTAATCAAAATGAGTTAGCTAAGTTTTGGTTCAAACTGGTTTGAAATACACTACACTAGACAAAAATAAATCGATTTCAGTATACATGAAATCGATTTATTTGTGCCTGACAGAATTGAAATAACTGTTTTCTTTTAAAAAGGTTTCTAACGTGTGCTAGAAGTCTGAATTACGAAAATTAAGAATCAATTCTTGAGAATACTGTGAAAAACACTTTTGGGCAATTGAGAATTTCTTTACAAAAATCAATTTGGGGCTTTTTCTTGAAGATTAACTCTTGACCAATTTACTGTGTCATTGGAGTTCTTCAAGACTATGTAAAGGCCTCTTTTGCGCGCCAATCAGTAAGTCTTTTCTTAACCATTCTTAATCGCTTTTTGTATCAAGATATGCGTTGATTAATTGTAAATCTGTAAAACACTTGAAAGATTGTATTGTCTTAGGCTATAGGTATTAGCCTTGTGTGTGTTTGCTGAATTGAGTGGAGACTGCAGGGAGTACTCTATCAATTTGGTGGGTTTTGATTCTTACAGGGAGTAGGAATTGTGTAATTGATTGTATTTGAACAATTGATTGAATTTAGTGGAATTTTCTATGCTTGAGGGGCAAAGGAGACTGGACATAGCCCTTGAGGAAGGGTGAACCAGTATAATTGACTGTGTTCTATTTTTCTTGACCCTTCTCTTTCAATTCTGATATGTTTTTGCATTGTCCATTGGAATTAATTGGTAATAGAATTGATTCTTGATAATCTGGCGCAAACATGGTTTAATTGCTATACTGCAAATTAAGTTTGTTCTTTGAAATTTGAAATTGGGTTTATCCTTGGCTTGACAAAGGTCTGTAGCATCTGAAACAGAAAAATCAATCTGGTTTTGGGATATAGTAATAATTTCAAATTGCAAACTGGTCTGTGATCTTTCTGTAGAGTTTATGTCTTTGTTTTTTTTATTCAATATCATAAATGGTTTGTTCAAAACTGTATTCTACATAATAGACAATTTTTTCTGCATGATAATTGAACTTGAAATTTGTTAAAATTGGTGTTTCTTTATTCTGAATTTTGTGTTCTGTCATAGGGTCATTCTAAATTTTGTTATTGCATCAGTCTTGTGTGTGTGTTTTTATTAATTCTTCTGTAATAGTTTTGTAATCATTATCAGTTTTTACAATCTGATTTGTGATATTGATTCCGGTATGTTTTGTATGATATAACTGTGAATTAACTTGTGTTTTTCATTGCAGTTTCACTAATTTAGTAGACTATATTTTAATCTGGATTTACTTCAAAACAGCTTAAAGTGTGGTTCCTCTAGTTGAAAATTTTGTCTACTTGTGACCTTGATTTTGGTTATAACTATTGCAAATTGGAATATCATTTTAGCTTCATTAATTTATGGATTGATTACCACTGTGACTTGATTTGCATTATATTATCTTTGCTGGTTTATATTGTTTAAAATTACATCTGCTGCATATACTTCAACTACTACTGTGTGTGCTGTATTAAATTTCCTCTCTGTCAGTAAACTAAATTAAATTGATTCATTCGTGCCTATTTATTTTACCATTACACCTTAAATCTTTTATCATTGAGATTCAGAAAAGGTTTTCTCTTCACAAAAATATTTTCAATGTTTTAAATTTTAAAAATCTTTTAAAAGTCAATTCAACCCCCCTTTTAAACTCAGCCAAATACATTTTCACTTTTTATCCACCTTTTACATAAAATTTTTATATTTTTTTCTAAAATAATGAAAGATTAGGGAATATAACGGCAAACATTATTTAGAAATAGTGATGATTACATTGTGAAAAAAAATATTTGAAAAAGAAGATATAAAAATGCCGAAATGATGAGAATATAACATAATAAGAAAGATAAAGAAATTGAAATTCTTACACCGATAATACTCTTTTAAAATTTTATTCCTCACATAACACCTATTCAAGTTTATTTCCCAAAACTAACACCATTTCCTGTACAAAGTCAGAATTCCATTCATTAGAAGTAGATTTCTCAATTTTGTAATTTTGAAATTTATACCCAATCAGAATTTTGATTATTGGAAACTGAATTTTGAAAGGATTTTTGTCTTTTTTGAAGTTTTATATATATTTTTTGTTTTAAAGTATATAAATTTTTAATTTGTGTGTTACTTTTTTATTTGAAAGATGTAAAAATATAAAAAAATATTGTAAATATTTATTATAGAGTATGAGAAATTAATTTTTTAAAAATCAAATTTTGATTATATAAATAGTGTTTTAAAAAAATTAATTAAAAATAGTGAGAATAAATTTAAAATTAGTTGTGAGATAAAAAAATGTAAACTATCTAAATATTTAATTTGATTTAAAGATAATAAAAGTATAAATTTTTTTGGAATGTTTATTGTTATTGATAAATTAAAAATTTGAAATGAAGTTGAAAATGTCAAAAAAAAATAGGGAGTGTAATTTATAAATTTAAAAATAGGTACAGTTTTTTTTTAGTAAAAACTTCAATGAAAATACAATTAAAATTTGGAAGGGTTTATTATTTATTATTTATTTTTAATTTATATAAGAGAAGGAGATAAATAAAAAAGTATGTAAGAAAAAAAATCATTTATTTTCGTTAAATTTATATGAAAAAGTTTGTTTATAGATGTTTCGAAAAATTTAATTAAATGTAATTTTTGAGAGAAAAAAGAATTAAACTATCTAAGTTAAATGCAATTAGATTTAAAGATAAAAGAAAATATTAAATTTTGTTAATGATGGCAAATTAAAAATTTGAAATGATTTTGGAAATTAAAGTTGGAAATGTTAAATAAAAATCTAGGTAGTATAATTTATAGATTTGGAAATAAGTAAAAGTAGTAAAAACTTGATTCAAAATACAATTAAAATTTGGGAGAAGGATTTATTTTTAATTTATATGAGGGAATGAGATAAATTAAAAAATATGTAAGTAAAAAATCATTTACTTTCATTAAATTTATATGAAAATAAAGTTGTGATAATAAACATATAAATAGAAAAAAAACTATTTATAGATATTTTGAAGCAATTAATCGTAATTAGAATAAATTACAATAAATTTGTAACTATATTTTATATTAAAATTAAAATTGGAAGAAAAATTATAATAAATTATAATATTGGCATTAGAATTAAATTTTGTATTTTAAGTTTGTTAAAAAAATATTTGTAATAACAAAAATGAAATAAATTAGTTGGGTATTTTCTATAAATAAATATTAATTAAAAGGTTGGAAATTTTGAAATAAAAGTTAATTTATATGTAATAATAAAGAAAGTAAGTGAATAAGTATATCATTTGGTTTAATCAAAAAAGTAAGTATGTAAATTATAATTTCCAAAATGTGAAATTACAAAATAAATAATAATTAAAATGAAAGATGATATAAATAAAAATAGGTATATATATATAAGTTTTTTTATTATGTAATAATATTTGGTTATTAATTTATATATAAAAATATAAACAGAAATGAAGTATTTGTTTATGGCTAATTAAAGTGTAATTTATATATTAGTTAAAGGTGAATGAAAGACAATACATGAGATTGATATGCAACATAAATATGACATTAATGAAAGCACTACTAATTTAGGAAAGTGTTGATGTTGTTTTACCGAATGTAGGTACTATCTTTTAAGTCTTGAACTAATTCTTAATGTTGCACTGCGTAAATTTTTGGTTTGGACAAATAGTTCAATTCTTGTAGTTGAATCTTCACGTTGCACACTTAGCTTAAGAAGTTGAGTACTTTTCTAATGGTTAATCATTTGTTAGACGTCAGCATCATTTTGTATTTGTACTGTATCATGTACAAGTTTTCGATTATGAACTCTAGCTGGACGACGATAGTTTATTTCTGTAACTTGTTTTCGGTTTCCACATGCTAATATTTCTGATATGTTGTGAAATAGTGGATTAAAAGAGTAGTTAAGTGGGATTGACATTCTTTTAGGGTGTGTAGGTTAAACCGTAACCATTTGGACTCTCTATTATGGTAGCCCGTTGCATAACTCCTCCATAGTAGATTATTGCTTCAATTGAATTGATTGGGTCTTGATTTACAGAAGAGTTGAATATAATGGGTGCGTTCAGAAGGCTTAAAATTTCCTCTGGAGATCTTGTTAGCTTGGCATATAGTTCAATCATTGTAACAAATGGAAATTGAGACTTCCAACTTAACAATTCAGAAACATTTTCATCAGTTAGTATCTGAACAACATCATACCTAATTTGCCCTTGTGTGGTTAGCTGAGGTTGGCGATAGTACAAATTCGTCAATGTTGTCTGATCTTACACTCCCAAAGCGCCATAAACTTTCTCCTTTAAATGGGAGAAACTACAACGGTAAGGGATGCAGATAAATTTAAGAGATGGACATTCAAAGTGGACGTCTTCGTCATTTTCTATTACTCGACCATTTGCAAAGACAACAACAAGATCAGAATTGTAAAAGTTTTCAGTGTCTGTTATACAGAGATCGTCCATTTGAAGATAAAAGCAAAAGTTTTGGAAAGAAGGAAGAATGTTTTGCAAGTGGTGTAGGGGTGGGAGGTTGAATTTATAATTGGATAATGATGAAGATACAAATAAAAATGGTTGTTTATAATGTGTGAAATGAATTGTGTATATGATGGATTTTTTACATGTTGTCATATCCACATTAAAAGAGAACATGTTGGTACATTGGTGCTGATGATAATCCTAATGTATGGAATCTATTTTTGAGAACTGTGTTGTGAGGAAAAGAAATAATGGAGGAGTGATGTAGGAAACACAATTATAGAGGAGTGATGTTGTAATACACATTATTGTCCTATGTGGCTTCAGGAAAAGCAATTATAGAGGACTTGCGTGGCTTCAAGAAAAGCAATTATGGAGGAGTGATGTGATGATGTACATTATTGTCTGGTGTGGCCAAAGGAAAGACAATAATGGAGAATGATGTGACGATGTACATTATTATACTGTGCAGCCTGAGAAAAAACAATTATAAATGAGTGATGTGATAATACACATTATTTTCTTGTGTAGGTTCTGGAAAAGCAATTATGGAGAAGTCATGTGCCAATGTATATTATTGTACTGTGTGGCCAAAGAAAAATAATTATAGAGGAGTGATGTTATAATTTACATTATTATCTCCTGTGGCTTAAGGAAAAGCAATTATAGAGGAGCGAGGTGACGATGTACATTATTGTGCAGTGTGGTTAGAGGACAAATAATTATGGAGGAGTGGTGTTTGTTAGCACCAGTAGCTGCTGGATATGATTTGATGAAATCAACACAAGAGTGAAACCTACAATGGATCCTAGCTACAACATGAAGTGCATGAAGACTCGAAGAGCTTGATAAAGTATTGGTCCTAGACTAGCATCCTGTTGTGAATTTTTATATATAAAGGGACATGCACGTGTTTTCCATATAACAACAAGTACATAAATCATATTGATCGAATTTTTATGAAATACTTGAAAGAAAAACGCGCGCAAACCTTGTGATCGATTGAGCAATTGTTTTTCAACAAGAAAATTGTTCTTGGAGCTTTACTGCTAAATTGATCTACTACAAACTATGATATTGAATCATAGCTAAGTGTTCCACTCTGTTCTTAATACATTATATAATCTGTTGAGTGGAATTACTGTGTATTGTTTGTATTCTTGATACATTTATTGTACTGGAACTGAAGGTTACAAGTTACAGAGGGTAGTAATTGTACCAGGTTGTTTGCAAAGGTTTTCTGCATTGGTTTTACACCTACTATAGGTTTCAATAGTGTGTGGTTTTTGCAAGGAGTAGTGTGTACTGCAATGAGCAGTATTGTATCTTGTAAAACTGATATTGGAGATCTTTTAGTGGAAATCTTTGCTAGTTTGCAAAGGACTGGACATAGCCCTTGAGGAAGGGTGAACCAGGATAAAATCTTGTGTTCTTTATCTTTCTTTCTCTCTTCTTGAACGCATTTTGGGTTTATCATTTTGCTTTATAGCCTAGTTGTTCTTCGCACTTATTGTGTGATAATTCAATTAATAATCTTAGTCTGTCTGAACTTGTTATTTCATCTGGGTAATTGATTGATAGTGTTATTAATCGAATTAACCCATTAATCGGTTTCTATTAATATTGTTGGTTAAAAGAACATTTTGTATAACATTCTTTCTTGAGATAAGTTGCAGTTTCCTGGTGTGTTCATTATCTGATTGTTTCTAAGTTGTTCTGTTATTCATCTTAACTAAGTAAATTGCTTTCGTTTGTGGTTCTAATAGTATCTGGATCAACTGCAGTAATTGCTTGTCTTAGTGCACTAAATTGGATTTCAAGATTCTGTGACTTCAGTGAATTGTGAAACACTTGTCTTTGATAGGATTATGAGGGGAGATTCCTAATAAAACACTTGTTTCTGTAATTAAATATTGTAGTATGCTTATGATTTATTTTTCATTCAGTATTTAATTTTGTTAATTTTATTTGTTATTTTTTTTTTATGTTTGATGTGTGGTAATTAGCATAATTCTATGGTTGAGTAAAAATTAGACTCATGATTGTTCCAAGTCAGATCTACTTATTGAATTGGGAAAGATTGAGTGGGTTAGAATTTTTAAGTTAGGTTGAGCGGGTGATTGATGCATGAAAATTGAACAGGGTTATGACTAGAACAAGGCTTGATAAAAGTTGAGGAATTAAACCAATTAACCAAGTGAGTTGTGAATCTTTAAACAGTTGAGAGTTCCACTGAGTAATGTATCAAGTTGATGTTGTCTGATTTTTTATGTTATTTTACTTTACAAATGAAAACATGGAGATGATTAAGGCATTTTTGTATATAGACACTTTAACCTAGAGCCAAAAAGCCAACCAGGTACAATTTATAATCAATTTTTTTATAACCCTTTGAGTTGAAATTTTCTTTGTTGCACCCTAACCTTCAATTGATATATGATTTTCCACCCTTGTAGCATGCTTAAGGAAGGAGAACATAGGTGCAATTTTCATAATGGGAAGGGTTGATTTAGCTTTGAGATGTTGGTTATGTAAAGAAATGGGTTAGATAATTCACTTTTTTGTTCTACTAAAAAAAATTGAAATAAAGAAGCAAAAAGAAAAATAAACAAAAGAGTGAATTTAAAAAAAAAGGAAAATGATGGATGAAAGAAATCAAAAGTTGGTAGATTAATTCTTTTCAAGGGAAATTTTGTCTTAGTTGTAGATATGTTCTCCTTGTCTGAAGTGTGCATTTTGATATATGAAAAACCAATGTTCATGATAGCCCAACCTCATTACAACCTTTAGAAGACCTTAAGATACATGTTGATTGTGTGTTTGTGATTTGACTAAAAATGAAAGACAACTTTGATTTGTTCAGAGTCAGTAGAAGTTGAGAGAGACACTACCCTGTGAGATATTAAGAGAGAAATTCCTCAATTAGATTATCATGTCTTTATTTGAGTTGTTTCTCTTGTAGATTGATTGTGTCTTTTTCCTGCTTTAATTTGACTTGGAATATCTGATATCTCTTATATTGAATTTTTGTATTGAAAATGAAAGTTGTTCTGATGATTGAACCATGGGTCTAATTTTTGAGCAACTACTGTTTTTGTTTTTGGAAATTTTTTTGTTGTGAATCTAATTACTTTGCTTGAGGACAAGCAAGATTCTAGTTTGGGAGGAGTTGATAAGTGCCAATTTTGAGTGTTTTTATACATAAGAAAGCTTGGATATTTGTAGGTTTAAGTGTGCTTTAAAATAATAATTACCCCCAATTTGAGAGTTTTTGGATCTAAATTTAGATTTTGAGTCTTGAGTATTATTTGATCTTATTGTGAAATTTCAAGTATAAAAGAATGAAAAAAATGAGAGATTGGAAAACCAATTAATAAAAGAATGAAGAAAATAATACTATAATTGATCTTGTTGGAAAGCCAATTAAAGTTCTAGATTGGAAAGCTTAAACAATATAACCGACTATGTTCAAGACTTTTAAAATTAATCAATAATGCATCAAAGTATCCAAAAGCATGCACCATTGGAATAATATATTTGTGTCTTACATCATATATGTACACGTTACTCTTAAGTCATATACCTATAGGCGCCGTCTGTGGGAATCGAACCCACGACCACGTGGTTAAAAGCCACGCGCTCTACCAGCTGAGCTAAGACGGCTAAGTGCTTGTTCGGTTGTTTTCTTAGTATATAACCAATTTTGTATTCCTTTGTGTATTTTTCTCTTCTACCTCTCGAATTTGAATTTGCTGCAAAACCGGGATCAATAATGGCGGAAATCTCCGATTCTCCATCAACTGCAAAACCTGTAGAAGAAAACACGCAAATCGACTCCAAAGCCACGCGAAACACGAAACCTGGAGTCAAACGCCTGGTTATGAGTGTCTCCGTGCTCTTCTCTTTCATCCTAGGTCCGTTCCTCCCTCTCTCTCTCTCTCTCTCACACACACACACACTCTCTCTCTTTTCATCTTCTATATTTTATTATTTATTTATTAATTTTTTTTGGTGTTGCAGGTTTTCCTCTTCTCTGGAAATCCATCGAAATCTACCGGGCGCCCCTCCCTTTCGATCGAATTAACTCCTTCTCATCCCAAGTCGAATCGAATCCCCTGTCCTTCCCATGCCGCTTTCAAGCCGTTTTCATCGGTTTCGATTTCAAGGCTTCGCACCGCGAGGTGGGAGCGGCGATCACGAGGAAAATGTCGGACCTTGGTGACGGTGATTGCGGCGGTTGCGGAGGCAATTACTCCGTCGCCGTGGAAATGGGTAATGTTAGTGCTTTCGATTTTGGTAGGAAGTTGCGGAGTGATGACGAGGACTCTGATGAGTTGGTGAGGAGTGTAGTGAATGAGTATGGAGGAGGGCGTGCTTATAGCGTTGTGGTGGTGAAGGAAGAGGGGGAGGTGAGGAGTGTGGTGGGGAAGTATCGGCACGCGTGGATCGTGGGGCGGGTTGAGGAAGAGGAGGCGGTGTTGCGTGTGGCTGAGATCTTTGTTAAGGTTTTTGGTAATGGAGGGGACGAGGAGGGTTCGGTTCGCAGTGAGTTTATTCCTGTTGGTGCTGATGGGAGGATTGTTCTGTCTTTCAGTTTGCTCAATGCAGACCCTCGAGATTGGATATTTGATTGGTATGAATTGTTAAATGGAATTTTGCTCAGATCAGTATGAATTGTGAAATGGAATGACAGAGGCTTTGTTTCTGTTTTATAAAAAGTTGATGAGTGATTTGATTCATTACAAGTAGGGTGCAGTTTGTATTGTATTGCTGCTTGGAAGTTTTCATTTATACAAATTAGTTTTTGAGAGATGAGATTATTTGCAAGGTGATGGCTGAGTAGGAAAACTTGTGATCATGCTAACACTTTTGGGGATCAGTTCTATGATTTGCATTTTCATGAACCAGTTATAACACCCTGTTGTAATTGTAAGATATATACTTATGAAAGTTTAGGTAGAAACAGAATGCACCTACTTCAACTAGTGCCAGAGTTGGTGATTTTATGATTGGGTAAAGACAAAGATTAACCATGTTGATGTTAAATATTCACTGAACCTGTTATATGATGTAGGTCCCATCATATTGTCAGGTCAGGATTATTTGCTTATGAATAGTTTGAATAGACCATTTGAAGTTTTTGTGATGATCTTATTGTAGGAATTTTCGTGAAATTGATGAGACTTTTTTACAACCGGTGATTGAGGCTTTACAACCTATAGCAAACATCAGTGTTGAAAGCCAGGTGAAACCTCGTGAATGTAACAATCATCACAAGTCATTGGATCCCATAGATTAAATGATTTATTGTTCCTCCCGTTTTACAGGTTTTATACCATACGCCCAAGTCTTCATTTTCTTACTGGGATGATAAGCATGACAGCCACATATTTACAACCAAGGATCTTCCTTTCTTTGTATGTTCTATCTATGGCTTTGAATTGTGATTTATTTTAGTTCATTTTGAAAACAATTACCATGTTTTTAGGTCTAACTTGTAACTCAACGAACTTATTAGCATGATGATGTAATGTAACTTACCCCTATGCACATGACATATTTGCATGATGTCCAGCTTATAAAATGATGGTATATTGGTCATTCAGAGGTTTTTCTTATCTTTTTATGTTTCAGTTCTCTTAGATTTGGTTCTAGTTATATACAAATGGAAACCTGCTATACTGCTCTTTTTATTTTTCTCTTCGTAGTTTTTTCAATGTTTCACATATCTGGTGGGATACTATAATATTATATTTATGACATGAATGATTCTATCTGAAATAGGTGAATTCAAATGAGTGGCACTTAGATACTTCTGTTGCAGCAGGAGGAAGGTCAAAAGTATTGCAACTTGTAGTGTATATTACTTGATCCTAAATTTATTTACTTTTTGATTGCCACAAACGTGAACCTAGCATTTGTTTTCTCTTCCAGCTTGTTTATTACGGTATGCTTTAAGACGGCTTACATTTTAAGCTTTCTTTATGTTAGGTATATACCATCTGCAAAGGAGTGTCCTCTTCAACTGAAGCTTCCAAATGGAGATATCTCTAAAACTAATGGCTTCATATCCCCAGTTATTCATCTTACCTTAAAAGATTTCCTTATAATGTTATAAAACTACAAAGTCTGTTAACATTATGAAGCTCCTATTCTGGGATGTTGCAGATGTGGGGAGGTGTTGTTGTCTGGAATCCCCAAAGCTGTATAAAAGATTTGGAAAGTGAGGATGCAGTTAGAAATACAATTTCTCGCCAGGTTTGTGTTATATTCATTAGTTGGCTACGTTGTTGACAATAATTTCTTCTCATTGTTACTTTTATACAGAAGTATCTTGTAACTTTTTATTCCATGTGTGATTCACTGATACACTCTCAGCCCCAATTTGCTTCTAAGGAATAATTGATAGCTTATCTGGAATTTCTTCTAAGGAATTTCATTTCAGCAATCTGGAAAATAATTTTTTCTTTTTTATAAAATGAAGAATTTAATGCCAGTTATGTATGCAGACATACTTGGTGCATGTTTGGAAATTGCTTAGTTTTAGTTAATATTCATTTCAGCAATTATTCATTTATATTAAGCTAATCTTGACATGCATTTTTATAGTCCCAGTGTTGTAGATTATCATTAATTCTCTTGCTAAACATTGAAGCATGCCTATTCTGGAACAGGATCTCCAGATGCTTTTTGAAGTTCTCATGGGGCAGCTGCGGTAACTCCTTGGTCTGAAGTCTGATAACCTTTATGTTGGTGAGTCAGGCACATCTATTCTCCTAGGCAGTGAAAGGGGTTTCACAGAATGGTGAGAATAGTAGTCCTTGTTCTACCCTCCTAAAATTACTAACTGCATGTTTTTAGTAGTTATTTTCTTCTGTTCGAAAGGAAGGAACCAGGAATATGTTGGTTGAAACAATGTGTTTCAAATACAAAGCGGAGTCTGTGTGTATAGAATAATTACAATTAATTTAATCGTAGGACATTTTGTTCCTATAATCCCAATATAAACATAAATGTATAGTAGTTGTAACAACAACAACAATAATAATAATAATAATAATAATAATAATAAAGAGAGAATATGAAACTGATGAGAATTTATATAGCTCTCATTATATTACAAGGGCATCCTTTTATAGGATTAATTAGGCAAAACCCTCTAAATTCCATATTAATTCCCACTAAGTAATCTTTAATATCAACTAGCAGTTAGCTTCTACTAGTGTTACCTTTAATTCTCACTATATGATTCATCATTTCCTACCATGAGAAAGATAAATGATTTACTATGAAGTTTTTTCAATCTTCTAATCTCACCATTCAATTTTTTAATTAAAAACATAATAAAAATTATAAAGAAAATCCAAAATTATATTGACTCCTTTAGATCATATTATTTCCTCCTTCAAACAAATATTACTGATTTTAACTGATACCAAATGATATTTGCACAATCATAAGAAATGTCTTTATTATTATTTTTTCCTTCCTCTTTATTGGTAACATTTTCGTTTATTTCTCCCTTTTTCTTTTATTCTATATTTTTTCCTTGAATTTCTTTTTCTCTCAACTCCTCTTTAATTTCTTTTTCATCACTAATTTTCTTTTCTACTAGCTCTTTATTTTTCTTTCTCTTGATATATTTCTCTCTTTCATGACAATTTCATGACAATTAAAACATGTCTTTTCCAATACTCATCTAACTGTCTCTTTCTTTTGTTTGTTTCTTTTCTCCTAGGATAAATTAGGTAAGACCCTCTAAATTCCACATTGATTCCCACTAAGAAATCTTTAATATCCACTAGTAATTAACTCCTATTAGTGCCACCCTTAAATTCCCACTATATTATATTATTTCTCACCATGAGAAACATAAAGGATTCGCTTTGAAGTTTCTTTTTATCTTCTCCCCATTCAACCTCTTAATTAAAAAAATAATAAAAATTATAAAGAAAATCCAAAATTATATTGACTCCTCTTGATCATATCAGAAACTGATCCTACTCAGATTCTCTACAGTCCTCTCATTGGAGAAAATAAATCACTCATCTAGCCTTTTTGGTTGGTTGTTACTATACTTCCATTCTTCTAAATTGATGGCTTAATGTTGTCCCTTGTTCACTCTAGATCAATGTTTTATTTTCCATCTTACTTTCGACATGAAATAAGTGTGAGACTTCTCTTTGTTTTGTCAAATTTATAGTTTAAAATAAAGAGATTAAGCGCTATACATTCATATGATATATGTGAAGCTATCTTTTGATGCGTTATGATTCAATACATCTTATTTATAGTGATTAAAAAATTAGCTTAATAATGATAACCTTGTATTGTCCATTAAGCAGATGAACCCTAGACCACATGGTATTGGTTAATGCCACTAAAGCTACACATTTAGTTTGTAATGGTGGTAGAAGGGAAAATTTGTTACATATGGCTAAGAGGCCTAAGCTATTTATATAATTTATTTTCTCATGTAATGAATAAATCACCGTGAAGTTGTTTTTTGTGGTGAATTGTGTGTAGGGAGCTGGATGTTTTGTCTCGGAAGCATACATGCTTTAATCTTCTTTCATGTGCTACAACCCTTGGATCACTTTCTAGATTGGTATGTTTGTGAATTAAGTTTCTTCATCTGCCTGTTTTAGCTGGATACTGTCTATTTAAATATTGTCAAACTTTCATTTCTTGTAGGTACAATCATTGCCAAGGATGATTATCATGGATGAGATTGGAAAACAGGTGATTTGTTGGTCTACATGCTTGGCTATTTTTGTTTGTCTTATGTTGGATGATACTACATGAAGGAGTATATGAGAAATGAACTTGAGATATCTTTTACTAATACAGATTCGTATACATTAGGATTAGTGGCTTAAAAAAGAACCTTAAGGAAAGAGAAAAAGGAAAACAGGATAGAGTTTGCTCGTTGGATTTTAGGTTACATATAGATGCAACACAAAACAACTTTTGTTTAGAAAATAATATAATCTATTCTAAAACCCCCCTCAAGTTGAAATATTCAGATTGTACGTTCCAAGCTTGGAACCTATAAATTGAATCTGTGGTCGCCCAAGGATTTGTCAAAAATGTCTACAGGTTGATTATTAAAGCCAACAAATTATTAAAGCCAACAAACTCAGTGCAAATTTCCTTAGATAACAACTTTTCTCTAACAAAATGATAGTCAATGTCTCTGTTTTTGGTCCTCTCATAGGGTTAGAAGCAATGTGAAGAGCTAATTGATTATCACAATAGATCCTCATTTGTTGAATTCATAAGAACTCAGTTCTTGGATAAACTTTTTTATCTGCACGAGTTCACTAGTGAGTGGTGCCACTGTCTTGTATTCATCTTCATCGCTTGTTCTAGCAACTACATTTTATTTCTTGCTTGTCAATGAAACAATATTCCCTCCAATGAAAACCGAAATCCAGTAGTGGAATGTATGTCTGGAGAAGTTCTTGCCTAATCATCATCACGAAACCTAGATATTTGGGTACCTTCTTTATCTTCATATAGCACACCTTGTCCCGGAGTCCTTTTGAGGTATCTAAGAATGCAAATGACAACATTCTAGTAATTAATGTGAGGAACATGCATAAACTGAATAAGCCCATCAATTACAAAAGATAGGTCTGACTTAGTAATAGTGAGATAAATATGTTTTCTGATAAGTCTTCTATATATCTCCGGATATGAGAAGGACTCACTTTGTTTTGGCATTAATTCTTGATTTGGATCCATAAGACTATCCACAAGTCTGCAATCAATTATATCAGTGTCTTTCAGTAGATCTAACATATATATCCTTTGAGAAATCACAATACATTCTTTTGTTTGAGTTAATTCAATGCCTAGAAAATATTTGAGACACCTTAGATCTTTGTTTTGAAAGTTATTACACAAACATTGCTTTAGCTGAGCAATTTCAGCTTCATCGTTTGTTGTGATAACTGTCATCAACATACACAATTAAGTAAACACATTTTTCAAGAAATGTATGACAACAAGAAAACTAAATAATCTGGTTCATTGTGTTTCAAACCAAAGATTTGAACAATATAATTAAACTTTCCAAACCAGGCACA
>Ga0209489_106389_pt1 | contig 19025 bp, 10 predicted proteins | sample SiratrowhiteBW_FD_187527 | JGI IMG/M metagenome (GOLD analysis project Ga0209489, IMG submission 187527) | Root nodule microbial communities of legume samples collected from California, USA - Siratro white BW (SPAdes) (version 2) | ecosystem: Host-associated > Plants > Roots > Nodule | place...
TTATATGAAATTATATATATATATATATATATATATATATATATATATATATACTAAAAATATTATCTAAACAAGAATGTCACAAATGGAGAGGAGAGGGGGCTGCACAATGTGATGGTGGATGTGTGGGGTTGTGGAGGTTTGGGTTGCCATCTTCCAGTTAAGATCAAGTTCGGTGGAGAGGATGACTATATTCAAAATAATTAGAACATGTTAGAAATAGAATGCAAAACAATTTTAATAGATGGAATAATAGCAATAAAGGTAACTTCTTGTTAGATATTAATTTAACAAATAATTAAATATGTATTTTATTCTGTATAAAGTAAACCGATTTAGATTTTAATTCTTGTAGTTTTTATTTTATTTTTGTAAAACTCAAATTTAGTATTTTTAGTATCTAGTATTATGTAATATTTACTAAGTATTTGTGTCTTGAATGAAAGGTAAAGCGGCACTGATAAAGAAAACACTTGAATATATGTTGTATAATATTAGCACATAACATCTCTAAAAGACTATAAGATCCATAAAAAAATATGCTACTTATTTATCCTAAAGCAAAGGTTAAGAAATAATAATATATATACACATATATACATGGACGCATCATGTGAATGATTAAGGCTAAAACCACACATTTAACCTTTTTCCTGAGAAGGAGATGAGTTTTAGAAATAGACAAGAGATACTTATGAGAGTGATTCATCAATCTAGTCTTTTGACTTTGTTAGCCCAGACAAGATTGATGGGTACATATACTGATAGAGGGGCCATGCTGGATCCACTATCTACGGGCCCAGTTCATTGCATCGTTTGAGAAACGAGTCACACATGAGGACAGGGAGAAAGGGTTTTTCAACTTTCAAAGTGCGAGAGGCATTCCAGTCTTTGAGGCAAAACATCGAACACGTAGCCGACCATTCCCCTTGTCGACGTATAGTCCAACCTCAGTCACTTCGTGAGTGCCCATTTCGTTGTTTTGCCTCCTCCTTTTTGTTTTCTACTGTTTCATTCTTTGAGTTTTCGCCAATACCGTTTTACCTGCCAATTGGTTCTGACTTCTCAGACGTTAGTTTTGGGTTCCTGGTTTTGTTCTTGTTCAGAGTAATTTCTGCTGACTATGCCAACATAACATAATGTTATGTCACGTGACATTCTAGATTCATCTGTACAATTGGTTTTATATCCCGCAAGAATACTGTGCTCATCTTCTGGTAGATAAATGCTTCATAGAAAACCCATAAGCGTAATCATTGTGGAAGAATTCTTATGGTCAATTCTTGTAAGATGTTTGTGACGTGCTGTTGCATTGCAGTTGCTTCTATGATGATCGAGGGGTTTCTTGAGAGTGTCATATTCCTGTTTTTCTTGAACAAATGTAATACAATTCTTTATGTCAAGGCAGCACCAAGTTCATACGTGAATTATATGAGGCCATTTAGTTCAAATGGCCTTGTTGGTGGTCTCCCGGAGACTGATTTATAATCTCCAAACTACCTTAGTCAGTACATCAATTTCTTCTCATATACAATCATTTCATATATTGTCTCTTATGTCACCCATCCATCTTAATATTCTCATTTTTGTCACTCGAACCTTTTTTTCTCTTGTCTTTTGTAATCTAACATCCACTATCATAAAGTATATGGGGATAACATATGTTAAAATTTGTTTGAGTTTGCTAGGTATTTTTGCTGTCACAGATAACCCTCAACGTCTCTCCCCATTTTAGTAATCTCAATTGTATCTTCTATGTGACATATCCCCTATCATTATTATTCTATGGTATTGAACTTAGATATTTGAACTCAAGACACATTTTCCTGCTTTGGTTAAAGAAGTGATTCGGTCTATGTTTGTTGCTTGTTTGTCTCATCATGACATGAAATATTATTGTAGTTTAGCATGATCCTAGTTGCATTCTGAAGCTTTTTTGTGAAAAAATCATTATGGTTAATGCGTGTGATATGTGTTTGTAATAAACACATTTGTTTTCTTGATGAGAAAATTCTAGTGAGGAACTCTTGTGATATATGGTGAATGACGGTAGTGATTTATGTGTATATAATTTTGCCTGAGCCTATTTTGTAATTCGTTGTACATGTGTTATACATGTTTGCCTGGAAGTGATCAAGACCTTGTTTATTGTTTAAAGTTTTGAGCAAAAATATTCTTTATTTTTTCAATAAAAACTGCTTGCATCTTCTTTGAGATAAATAGGAAAAAAATATTGATGTTTGAACCCTTAACTTTTAATGGAAAAATAATTGTCTGGTCCATCTTAGGAATAGGAAAGCAAATTGAGTATTAGAGTGTTACATTAAGTTTGGCCCAAAGGAGATAAAAGAATGGTATTCAAAGAGAATAACTCACCTTTGTGCCCTATTGTGTGTTAAAATGATCAGAAGAAAAAAGAAAAAAACTAAGAAAGTAAGACGTAGGAGGAGTTTGATAAACTGGTTATGAATTATTAAATGAAATTTGGGCTGAAATTAGTGATTGTATCACGATATTGAGTAGAGGATTTTTTTTTTTTTTATCCTCATTCTTTGATACTTTGAATTCAAGAAAATAAATAAATTTTATTATAGTTTAACCATGTTACAACTAATACAATTTTTAGTGATCCAACCTTACCTGTTCAATACTTCTTTGAGATGAAAAGCAAAATTAATATGTATGGCTTTATGGTATTACGTGCACGTTGTTACTTACCTACTTACCAATATTCTCCTACAAAAAACTAGTGTCGTTGTGGATGACTTGTGTTTCCGTATTTGAGTAAACTTCAGTATTTTTTTTTTAATTTTGAACTTGCAAATTTATTATTTTAATTTTATTGAATTCATATTGTCTCTTTGATTTTATTTGAATTTTAGATTTGATAAGATTTTGAATTTATTTTATTTTATCTAATGACCTTAATTAATAAAAAAATAACTCAATTTTGTGAACCAAATTCAGAACATTTATTCTGAATTTGCTTAGAATAATGGTTAGAAAATTGAGTTGATTATAATTTAATTAGAATTAAGAACAATTTATTGGAAGTTCTAATTTAACTAAAAGACAAACTTTATTTTTAACTGAAATCTTAAGCTACATTTTACTTCTCATTATACTATTTAATTCAATTAAAATTTGAGATTCGTGACTTATCACCAAAAAAATCCGTTTTCATTTTTAATATTTTACTTAAACAAAATTAGTTTTCCTTTATTTTTAACAAGCTTATATATCTTAGTTTATTTGACTATATTACTAGAAGACAAGAATACAACATTGATTCTTGATTGACAAGAGATAAAGTATAAAAGACATTTGAAACCTCGACTATGTCTGGTCATGTGTTGAGCTAGAAAATTTGCTGCTCGTAACCGACACTATAACTTGAAATCATTGTCGAATAGTAAAGTTTTGTTTGTATAATATACTGTTTTCTTTTAGTGCAACTTTGAATTAAATTATTTCAAGAAAAATAATATATATATATATATATATATATTACAGATTTTCGAGAAAATGTTTGAAAAAAATTATTTCCTAAAATTAATTTACAGTCAAATGTGAACTTAAGACATTTTTTATATGCAAAACATTTGGATTATTTTGAAAGTATATATTGAGTTTGAATGAGGGAAAAGAAGAAAGATAGCTTACGATTCTCATTTTTTTTTTCTTTGATCTATGTGCTATCGTTTTAAAGACTAAACGGCACAACTAGCGAAATTTCACCTTCTAATTTTTATTACATTATAATTTCTTTATAAATAAAAATATATATTTTCATTTAATTTATTTATTATTATGGACAAGCCCTGACGTAACTTTAACTATTGGGTTGCCAAGTCTGATACATAACTTGTAAAATGAATGTTAGTTGAGCTAAATTAAGGTAATTCTTGGTAGAGCAGACACAAATTTTGAAGGTCCCGTGGTGGATATTGCAAGTGGGAATAACCGGTTTGAAAAATAGTATCAAGGAACAATTCCTATGAACTTTTCAACTGTATTTTCACACAAACAATATGTTTTACAAAGTGACAGAAAATGCAGTATGTACTGACAGACTTTGAAAGCAACGCATGCAACCCAATCTGTGACTATAAGCGCCATCCTAATGAGGCATGGTTGAAGATGGTGCAATGCATTGGAACTTAAGTGGCATGCTGGATCCTTATGTTTCCAGCACTGTAAGTGCGGATGCCATTGCCAAAGGAAGAGAGCCTCAGTCCCTTTTGTTTCTTCACACCAACTGCTCGACAAATTGCCTTTGGAATCCTATGAATTTTCACTGAACATACCTTTTCCAAATTAGGAATAGCATGAAGCTGAGAAGGGAGATCCACTATGAACTCTCCAAACTCATCAGTTACACCTCTTGCTACCGTTGACCATTTCCCCTTCCACTTTCTGCCATGGCTGTGGCACTTCAAACCAACCCAAGCTCCTGTATCAACTCATAAATTAACCACCCGAATGAACTTTTCAAAATATATGGGAAAACTGGATTGATTTCCATGTCTATTATTCTCCACTCTCTGATAAAAAAAAGCCACACCAAAATTCAAAGCAAATTCTATCGACCAAATCGTTACACTTTAATAAAATTAGAAAAAAGAATTCTTTTATCATTATATATATAATAAAGAATAGTGTTTATTTGTATTTTTTTCCCATAAACCACAACTTTTTTTTCCCTTGATTTACCATTGTTATAATATAATGTGAGGTGAAAAAGAATTTTCCTTCACCTATTATTTGACAGAAAGAAAGGTTGGGACTCATTGTCATTGTATTTTGTCTGCCATCGATTAATTTGTTTTTTCATTTATGTTACAATCAAACACAGACAGCTGATCAATAATGACCAAAGAGATTTAGTGAATTATAATCAAAACTATTGTTGTTTTCCGAAGCAGAAATTTTACCAACCAAGCTTTCGCTTGCCACCAAACACTGCAACACCAACTGCAATATAGGCATTTGCTTTTAGGCAAAACTTTCCTAGTATTTTTCGAAAACATTAATCGATTCTTCTCTATACCAAAACCATTGAGTCATGTGAAATATTAGAAACATCTATTTGTTGCTTTACTTTCAACCTGCTCCACAAAAACACACCACTCCCCCAAACACACCACAGAATATACATATTCTTAGTTCGATATATACTCTTGGAATAGGCAAGTTCATAATAAGCTATTAACATGCAACTTAATGAAGTAATATATGGAAAATCAGAAACTATATCTAAGCTCTATTTACATGCTACAAACTTATATAATTGGTAAGTATATGTTAACTAAACTTGATTATATACAAGTCTAGAAATCCAGGTACCTTGTAGTGGCCATGCATGAAGTTGGTCTGGTGCCTCACAACTAACTGAGCCTGTGATGAGGACTGTGGATAGCTTCTCCTCTCCATAGCCAGCAATGTGCACCACTTCATCTCTATTTGATAATAACTCCATCAAAGGGTTGTCCTCTCCTGCGGCCAGAGATGCAAGCACGAAGATGAAAAGTAGCATGACAAGGGTTCTCATCATCTTTGTGTTAATTTGTTTATCAACTTTGGCTACTTTACGAAAGATATTTATGTTGAACCCTCTCCAAGAGACAACACAATACAAATTATCAGGTGCCACTTCCTTTGCATTTATATAAGCCTCTGTTATTCCATTGCCCTCTCAAATTTTCCAAAATGCCCTTATAGGTTTGACTTTGATGTTTAGTTAACCTATCCCATTAATTAATTAATCAAATATTACGTCTTAATGTGAGCTTTGTGACAATCAGTAAAACCAAATTTATTGTATCATTGGTTATAGTTGAAACTAAAAAGAGAGATAAATTATGATGTGAAAAATACTGTACTAATTATTGTTTCCTCTCCTATATTTTTATTTGAAACCTCTCCACTTCATTTCATGGAGCATAACCATGCATATATTAATGATAGTAACTTTAATGCTTGATGTTAAAGGGATTAACATTGGTATAAAGATGGAAAAATTAGGTTGGACAAAAGGAATGCGAATAAGAGAAGAAAGAACTTGGAAGTTAGAAATGGAAGTTAAGGTATGAGGTTGGTGGCCTACTATATATTATCGTCTACTGGTACGTATATATATTGAATTTAATTATTTCTTTCATTAATAAAACTAGTTTAAAAGTGGACAAATTTTCATGGCTAGTCTTTTTTTCAAGCCTGTTTCAACTATATTTTCTTTATATACATTGCAGGTCAACAATTATGGTGTATAGCTATAGCTACTTTAAAAACAATAACTAGTATATATTAACTCTCAACCAGAGAAGTTATTGAGAGAAAATTCTTAAAAAATATGACACAAGAGAAATGATGAAGCATAAGGTTATTAAAATAATACTTGGATATTGTTATTAATATTCAATGTATGAAAAATGTATTTAATACCGTATGTGACCATTCAAATATCGTGTGCCTTCATTAAAAAAGAAAAAAAAAACTTGTTTTAAAATTTATTCCTATCTTTATATATTGTGGACGAACAGATATTGATTATTTGTATGTTTGATTAAATATAAATCGGTCTGATCATGTCACAGGTCTTCAAAAACAAATTATCAGTTCTCTGTCATAATTGAAAATGGGTTAAACATTTTACTCTGATTGATAGAAGCGGGTTAGGGAGTGTTAGTGGGTGAGCTTGTTAAAATTTTAAAATTTTTATTTTATAAAATTAATACAAATCAATAAATTTGTAAAAATTTTTAACTTACATTAATAATATAGTCTAAAATTTATTTTAATATTAATTTTATTAGTATTAAAGAAATTAAATTCATAAAATAAATTCAAATTCAGAATAAATATATATTTGATTTTTTAAGAGTATTAAAATCTTTAAAAAATTACATCATTTTAAACTTGTATTTTTATGATTATTAAATATATGACTATAAATTAATTATTACGAAATACATTCAATAATGAATTTAATATGTATTTTAACAAGCACAATAATATTATGTATTTCATTTATTAAATATATAATTAATATTGTGAATCTAATATTACACGTGAATTTAATATATATTAAGTAGTAATGGTTGGAGAGGTAACAAGTAGTAGTTATAAGCTATACGTCGCTTTACAGGTATTTGTCCTTTTATTTATTTTGTCAGTTGTTGTGTATTGTTTGGAAAATATTTGTAGATTTTCTCACACTTGCATGTATTTATAAACATCATGAATACTTTGTTTATAAATTTTAAATAAAATTATTTAAAAATTATTTTTAAAATATAGATTTTGAAGTAAATAAAAAATACATAATAAAATATTAATACAATAAAATTATATTTTATTAAAAAACAAATACATATTATGTTGTCAAAAGTTAAACATTAAAAGATACATATTATTTTCTTTTGAATACCAAATAATAGAAAAGGATTACAACTGCATAAGTTTTAAAATAAATTATGAAATAAGTTAATACTAGTTTAGTGATTTAAAATGGAGACAAGATTACATTTGTATTTATTCTCATTATTGTACTTTATTTAAAAAGTTAAATATTTTTCATTAATAATATTTTAGATAAAAGTTTATTTGTCATCCCTAATATATGTTTTTGAATAAAAAAAATTGATAAATAGATTTAACACTAAAAAAATGTAGAAAACTTTATAACACAACTTAAAGTATAACTCTCTCTATTTTAAATTTACACAAATATTTTAAAAATAGGATGTGAATTTATATAATTTTTTGCCTAAACATTTACCATATTTTTTAAGATGAAGTCTCTATTCAAACGTTAAAAATATATATTAAAATAAACTAATTATATAGTCTATAATAAAATAGTGTGGGAATTCTCATATGGTATGATGTGATGTAAATAATTTAGTAATTTTTTAAAAAATATATGTAATTTTTTATTTATTTTTTGGTTTTTTAATAGATTCCATTTAAACACCTCTATTAATAACATTATGTACCTTACGGCACTCTTAAAAAACATTAAATACATATTCAAACAAGTAAAAGTACTAAATTAAATAAGTAACTAAATAAATTTATAAATAATTATTAGTCATTTTTTTATACCTGAATGATAAAATTACCCACTATATTTACTATTAAAATATTTTTTTAATAACATAACCATCCACCTAATTAATATATTGAGTTTGTAAGATGTAACCTTATGTCTCTCCAAAATTATTTTAATTATTTTAATTTTGATAAATATTTTTTCATACCCATTCTCTCAAAATTTATCTTCTACAGAAAATTCATTAAAATCAAAATTCCTTTGATGACTACCCATTTCCTTACTTGGAACATTATCCACTGTGCTATCTATCATGTAGGAAAAGAAACAAAGAAAAAATACATTATAAAACTACAATATAAAAATTGATTAACAATCAAAAGGAAAAATAATTATATTAAATGGGAGAAACTAAATTATAAGTTACTATAATTATTTTTAGTAAATATGCTTATTTTCTCTGCAATATGAAAATAATGAGAAAAAAGTTGTATATAACCGCATATTATTATTATTATTATTAGATCCTGAGCAGCAAAGGTTTAGTAAACTTACACGTGAAGAACCTATTTGGTACATCAACGGCCTAAAACCGTTCACATGGCACACAAATAATGGTCAACACAATAAAACAAAATAAATGATATAAACATTAAGATGGTTTAAGTAAGCTTCCTTGTTAACTCAATTCTCTTATCCAACCTTAAAAAATGACATTTTCTATGTCTGCATTCAAATAATCCAACCAACCTTATTAACTTTTCTCCCTTCTAAAGACCTAACTCCCTCTTTAATATTCATTAATTAATCTCTCTCTCACTATTCAACTCACAATCTAATCCTAACCATCACACACCACACATCAATTTTGTACAGATACCCTACCACTTTTGGAGTCCCTGCTTACTGTTAAGTTTCATATTTTATGATATAAATGCACATATACCATACCACAAAGTAATGAATTAGCACAAGATTCTTCTAGTTTAAGCCATCTTAAATATATGATTATGTTAAATAATCATAGAAAGAGAAGTTTATAATGATCTAAAAATGGTCTTGAATAAAAAGATATATATATATATATATATATATATATATATATATATATATATATAACACGTATATACCTATATGTATAAGGTTGTGTTTGGTGGAGTTCTTGCACAGTGACAGTATCATGGCTGAATCTGATAACGAGTCAGGAGGTGGAAAGAATGAATCTTCAATTTGCAGAGAGCAAGACAGGCTCCTTCCCATAGCCAACGTGGGAAGGATCATGAAGAAGGTGTTGCCGGGCAACGCTAAGATTTCCAAAGAATCAAAAGAAACCATGCAAGAGTGTGTGTCAGAGTTCATCAGTTTCATAACAGGAGAGGCTTCTGATAAGTGTCAGAAGGAGAAAAGAAAGACCATCAACGGGGATGATCTTCTGTGGGCCATGGCCTCACTTGGCTTTGAAGACTATGCAGAGCCCCTCAAAGCTTATCTGCACAAGTACAGGGAGATGGAAGGGGAAAAAACTGCTATGATTGGGAAGCACCATGGTGCTGCTGGCCTTTATGCAGATCCACTGTGATCATATTCATGATGCTGACATAGAAAAGGATACATGTGTGGATTTGCTAAAGTTTGTTGCTTGTATTTCTGCTGTTATTGTGAATATAGGTAATTATGGATGCACATAGGGATTTAGGATCTTCATATTCCTTTTCATCTTATTTTGCTGCAGGGACAGGAAGTAAGAGTAGGAATTGTTTGGTTTGTTTCAATTGCAAGATACTATGTATACATTCCAATTTCTGAGTGGTTTGCATTTAAGGTCCAAATTAAGAAAGAGGGTGAAATATTTAAGCTAATTTGAAGCTACCTCCTTTGGCTTGTAAGTTGTAACTGATCATTGCTGCAAATATTTCCAAAAGTTTTCTAGTTTTTCCATTTCCAGTAGGTGACTTGATGAAACTTGACAAGTACAGTTGTAGTTCTCCGAATTAGCACCAGGGCATGAATGATCATGAACAACCCCCAATTAGTTGACTGAGTGGCTAGAGTTTCCAAAAACTTTAATAGTTACTGCTTTGTCTTTACTTCACAAAAAGAACTACCTAATACTATCATGTTAATGTTGTTCAATTTTTAATTACCTAAAGTGTTATTAACTCTTTATTGTAAATTAAAAATTTCAGTTATATATTGTGTGAAGATTCATTCTAAAGTAATTTATAGATTTAGAGTATTGCAGACAATGTTCTGGCTGAGCCTATAGGTACAAAAGTGGAAGGACTTTGATATACATTAAAGAGACATGAATGTTTTAAATATGTCAATCTTTGATAGGAATGAATGTTTAAACCCTTATTATAAAAGGTGATGAATGGATCATTTTATTCCCACGACAATTTTTTATAATTTTTTTTATGTGAATATTATACAACATCTTACCCAATTAAGAAAGAACAGAGGGAATAAAAAATCATGAAATAAAAGGAGTAATATAATAGAGAAAAATAAAGGAAAAAGATCAATTGTAAGGAAATTATATAAGAACACAGTTTCGTTTTTATCCCATGTATAATGTATTACCACAAAATGGCCGCGTAAGCTTTCATCATTACTCAAGTTTTCTTAAACCATGTTGAATTTCATTATCACAGCAATTGTTTTTGGAATTAAAAGCCTTACTAATTCAGGCTTAAATAAATTGTTTCTGGCTCATTCTTTTACTCTTACAATCTTATTCAACGAATATAAGGATAATTGCCTAATGTAAATCTGCATTGCTGTTCACATAATAAATCAAATAATAATGAGTTGTTGAGATTGAATCCATTGTAATTGTTCTGTCAATGTTTACAAAGAATTGCTCTTCTTCAGGCCACCAGAATTCAAGTAAAGATAGATATTTTTCTTAGATGAGTTTGACGCAGTAGATACAGGAGTAAATCCAGAATATTGCCCATCAATCTTCGCTAAGTAGATATCATTGATGTACTTCATAAGCTCATACTTTTCCATAATTGGCTGGGCTGCATACTCATCAAATGGCATCCACTGCATCAAAGAACAAAGTCAACATTCAATGTGTCTTTGGTTATAATGAACTTACATTACTCAAGTTCTTTATGGAAGAAATTCAATTTATTGCCAAACTTGCATGGCTTAAAGTAAAATGATCTCCGAAAAAAAAAGCTCCAGATGTGCAGTAATGAAAGAAATGACAGAAATTATGGTTGTGATCCATAAACATCGAACATTTTACACAGCAAACAGACAATATTTGTACCTTTGCGGCCTCTATCTCTACTTCCTGTACTTGAATGTCAGAAGAAAGAGGGCGCAGCAAGCACACAAAGAATAGATCTGACTTGTCAAAGAATGACTTGTGACTTTGTCTGTTGATCAGATATTGAGATGAAAAGAACAAAGGAACTCCAGTTATCTAAATTGTATAGTCAACAATAATAAGTTTTTCCAACATGAAATATAAAGGAGTTTTAAGTCTCCATATTCAACCATTGGAACTTCCTTTTCAAATGTACAAAATGAAATATTTATGTAAACATGCTACCTGAATGCCAATACTTCCAGAAATTCAGCATCAACCTGAAAAATTGGAAAGAATCCAAAATCATTAGGTTTATGTCAGAATGGTAAATTTTGCAGTCAATCATATATTCTATTTCATGACTAGTCCACATTATAGGTCTCAGAGATTACTAACTCCTGTTTCTTCTTTGACCTCTCTCACAGCTGCTACACAAATATCTTCTCCCTGTATAAGTTGAATGAGTACAATATATATATATATATATAAAAAGTGACTTCCTAAACTAGAATGCCAAGATATTCAACACATTTACCTGATCAACAACGCCAGTAGGGAATTTCCAGGCTCCACTTCCTTGAAAATGTCCACTCTTTTCTTGAACCACTAGCACCTAAGATCATGAATAGTTAGGAAATGAAACATTAACACCAAATGCCAATAGATTTGAATAGTGATGAATCACACAGGAGCAGAGATGGATCCACAAACACTCTCATTAAAACGAGAGCATAGGGGGTGAAGTTTGATTTGATTTCAACTCAAACATTAGGGTACGGAGATAGGATTTAGCACATTCAACAAAGATACAGTCCATTACGCAATGTTATTTCAATGAAGGCCCTTCTTCCTTTTCACTCATATAAATGATGGAAATAAAGTATTCTTCTCTAACTTAAGTGTCATATGTGATTTCTACTCAATCCAAGTTCAAAACATTATTATTTTATTATGATAAAGGAATGGTATATATAAAAATGTTAGTGACAGCCCCAGAGCCTGATCATGTGGTTGCACTATTTTGTGATCACGGAAATACCTCTTGTTTTTCATTTACGACAAATGATCCGACACCCACGCGGTGTGTGGCATTTGCTGGAATAGTATCTGCAGAGTCAGGAATCCAATACACAAGCATTAAATATTTTGGTTCTGCATGGTGATACCAAAATCCTTCCTGCACAAAAAGTGTGCCACATTAATACGAAAAAGTTAGTGCATAATGTTGAATTCATTTTTTCATCAACCATTAACCAAACCTCAGAAGAAGTATAACCATCATTAAGGAAGTAAGCAAGAAAGTCACCTTAACTAGAGCTTCAACTAGACTGACCAGAAAAATAGGCAATTTTATCCAAACACCCTTCTTGCTCTGCAAGAAAGTGTCCAGTCAATAACTCAAATAACTAAAGATGGTGAAAGATTTTAGAGTCCCAGTAGAAGTAGTCAAGATAAACTGCATGCCAGATACTAACCAATATTTTTCATATTGTGAATCGTCCCTATTGTGAGTTTGTGAGTCAATTAAGTTGCACACATATGACAAATACATTTAATTTTCTGGAAATTGAAAGTTCATTTCAAACACAACTGACTTTATGAAAACTTCATTGCTTATGGATAATAGTCAATTAAGGCCAACGTCAGTATGTATCTAACCAATGAATAAAATCAGCAGGAAGAAACTGTTTACAATGAAGAACCCATATGAGAGAGACTACCAGCTGTTTCCAGTGTGAAATTGAAGCTCTGAGGACGGACAAAAAGGTTGCAGAATCCACAGGCTTGTCCATTTCCACAATAACACCACCATACTCATCATCGGTCCATGTTAGCAGTTCAATCTTTGGCACTTGATCTTCTGCACTCATTTTTGCTTCTGTGAGGGATGAATCTATCGAGGCTGACGTGGATGGAACAGGAACAAGGTTGTCGCTCTCTGATGTTAAGTGCCAAGGGAATAACACTATTAGAATCACCCTGAGTAAAAACAAAGAGTAGCAGTCAGTCTCCACAACCCTTTTTCCTGATTGAATGGAAAAGAAACAGAAACCAATTTTCAGTAGTACTGCTATCAGTCTATCACATTAACATAAAAGCATGAATTACTGGTTTCAACTTTCAACTCAATTTTATAAAGACCAAGCTTTTAGAAAACGGTTTACCACCCAAATGTTACACATTAGAAAAAATGTCAAGGGTTTTTAGTATCTGCAACACCAACTTTTGCTATATTGACTGGTATTATTCTCAATTTCCTACTACACCAAATCCCTGTCTACAATTTAAAACTTTGGGAAAGACTATAAAGATACTTCTATCAATAATTAAAAAAAAAGATTTTTTTTTTAATTTGACAAGGGGATGTGACAAATAAACTGATTGACATGTCGTTTCTGGTTGAGGACAGACACAGACCCGAAGAAAGGGTTATAAAAAAGAGGGTTAATTATAAAGCAGGTAAAATTGTGAAACAAAAGCGAGGACTTTTTATAAAGGGCAGAACTGAAGTGGTGATATAAAGCAGAGAACGGGTGAAAGCAATCAAAAGAATTAAAATCGGAAAAGCTAAAGAATTGGCATTTGATTTCGTGCTCGACGTGACAGGGTATAGAAGGAACATCAACAATGAAGTGATTCAACAAGTACACTTATATGACAAAGCCAACAGAAACATGAAATTCAGACATAAAAATATAGTTTAAGGTTGTTCTGTTAGTACCCGTTGATGGTCGGTGAGTAGAGATTGATTTGCCTTGCCCTGCTCTGCAACCTATCATACGTCACCAACCACACTATCTTATAATAACTTCAATACGTCTCAATTAGAATAACCAAACTCTGAAAGTGTGAGATATGATTACGAGAAAGCCCACAAGCACCACGCAATTTCTGAAAAAATAAAACACACGTGGCACAATATTGGCACAATATTCCTCATTTACTCACTTCACTTTCTTCTCTCTCACACGCTATCTTACTTATACCCTAGTAACTTTTTTACCATAGAATACAACACAGGTGTGTGTACAGAACTCTTCACCCGTAAAGGCATTTTTTTAATATATTTTTATTACTAATTAAAAATTATAAAATCATAAAATATATTTATTAACTAATCATGCAGAAAATAAAAGTAAAAAATGAGGGGAAGAAAATGAACACACAATACATAATCTTTTTCTGCATTGATTTTCCTTGCAATGATATAACAACATGATCAAGGAACTAAAGGCTGATATTGAAAACATCAAAGTCAACCCAACTATCAAGCTTCTAGCATGAGCCCAAGTGAGACACATTTTCTCGGATCAAACTTCACACCGCTACTACTGGTGTCATTCCATTGTCAAATTTGGAAAACAAGTTTTTCTTTCCTCAGTTACAAAAGTGGGATGTATTAATTAAATGATTTGCCTGCACCATTTTTACATATATTAATTGGACTCAATTCTGATTCTTAAACGCCTAAAATGTAATATTCACCTCATTTTCTTTATTTTTTTCTTTGTCTTTAAATTATGGCCTCTGTAACACTCAAAAAAATCTCTGATAAGAGATGCTAGAAAAACAAAAACAAGGTTATTAACATGAAAGGATAAGAAGAAAAGATAGATTTTTAATAAATAGAGCTTAACCTGGTTTCAAAGTAGCTTATGGTGTCATTCATATTTGAGTGTACATCTCTTAAGTCGCGTCCGATGTTACTAAAGTGGTGCTTAGCGTGATCCAATTCGAGAATACATATATTATCACGCTTGACAATAAAGTAATATTAGATGTGATCTAATCTGAAAGCAATCTAGAATTACGCCAACATCATTGATATTGTGTCCGATGTCATTGATATGAAAAATCAAGTCTATTGATATATCTAATAATTTATATATCGTCTTTATATATTTATAACATCTTGAGTTATCCGAACTTCAAGATAATTGCACTGTATCAAGAACTAGTATGCTAGAAGTAAGATACCGTATCAAAGAACATGCATATATAACCAAGATTATGTACATAATGCTTCAAAATACATTTATATATAACATAAACTCGTATTCATCAAAACTAGAAGTAATTACTCATGAGCAAATGTAAGATCTACATGATCACTTTGCTCCTACATCTTATTGCTAGTGTACATAGTAAGACATAAAATTGTCAACATATAAAAGAATCATATGATTAAACAAGTAGATTTATAACAACATTAAACTTATAATAGTAGTCACTATCATCAATTATGCAGCTCACTCAAGGGTCCATCTTTTAATCACAGAGACATCGGTCACACATAAATTCATTTGCAACCCCAATACCTAGATTTCCTTTCAATTCTTAATATATCGATTTTAGTAAATCTTAAAAGATTACATGTGGACCTAATGTCTTTTTGAAGAATCACTAAGTATGTCTCTATCAGAGATTTACTCCAATCCATATATCAAAGATCATGACAAATTTAAATATCCAATACGAGTATCACCAGGATCCGGGTGTATATGAACTTGGTCATGAGTTTCTCATCACGTGATACAGTAGTCCACATGACCTAGATCATTAATAAAGCTAAAAGATATCTATTAAACATAATTACACCTTAACTCATTATCATAAGTCATACATTAATGTATGAGATTCTTTTCATTCAGATACAGTATTATCATTTTCATCCACCATTCACATCATGTGGCATCTTATTAATATTAAAAACAAAACTTAAATATGTAACTATTAATAACAATAAATATGCATGTTCAAACACTTAAAATCACACAACAATTTTATCAATACACAATCTGGCAAATAAAATGAAACTGAAGATCACATACTTTTAAATCAGGCCAAGAAAGATAGTATTTTAAAATACTATCAAATTAAATGAAGCTTTTAATCAATATAATTAAAATATATAGTTTATGAGTTGTCATAGTTTACATTTAATAAAGAATCAAATGTTTACAAATAATTCATAAATGACATCACTCATAAATTAAATAAAACTTTCAATCAATATAATTAAAACATATAGTTTATAACTTGTGATTATTTACATTTAATAAAGAATTAGGTGTTGACAAGTAATTCATAAATATAAATAATTCATAAATGATATCACTCATAAATCTATCAACTCACTTATTCATTTGACTCTACTTTTAAAAAAAAATTATATTAAATTAAATTCAAAAATCTACATCTAATATTTTTAAATATTTTCTGATATATCTTTTTCATATATATATATATATATGTGTGTGTGATGTATTTAATAAGAAAATACTAACACTTAACAATAAAAAAATAAAAATAATACGAGAAAATTAAGAAATATAAAAGATTGAATATTCGTCACCGAAATTAGCAGTTATTATATAACGTTTGTAAGTAAGTAGTATTCATTTTCATTTTCAAAGGTTAATTTAACCGTACTTAATTCTCAACTCAATATAAAAAAAATGTTAGCACACTATTTTATAACATCACCTGTGTAGTACTCCTATTCAAGGAGTTGATATTTTTGATATTTTATTTCATTGTTTTCACTCATACTATATTATAGATTTCAAATATAAATTTAATTCTTCCAAACCAAAAATAAAATTTAAAAAAAAATATTTTATCATGCAGGACAAGATTATCTCCGAATCTATCAACTTTTCTTTCCCAGTCTATTATTTTTCTTAATAAAGCTATTATTAAACCATTGACCTAAAGTTGCATAACTTTTTCGTTTAAATCTGTGTGAAACATTTGTCATTATAACACATGATAAATTAGACGAATAAGCATATTTTAATGACAATATTCATGTTAAGTACTTATAAAATATTTTTATGGATATAGTTTTTAGAAACCATCAACAAAACCAGAATTTGGTTCTTTTGAAAAGTAACATTACATTGATGTGATCTAGAAGGGAAGCAGCAACCCACGTGTCGGTCTAGTCACTGTCCGCAATCCCAATGGAGTGATCCTTGTAACGATGTCTTATTTTCTATGACCGGCTATTGCCCATTGCCTCTTTCCTCGTTTTGCATCGCTTTTATTTACACTTTATAGCTATCTTTCAACTAAACTCTTTCATTTTCATTTTTCAACTACTTCATTTCTCTCACACACCATTATTATTATTTTTTTAGTTCTAACCAATTTTTGTTTTAATATTTTAACTTCATATATGTATATGTAAAATATTATACATTAATATCTTCGTTCACCTTACATACATAAATAATTATAATATTTAAAATATTATAATTTAAAATATCATTAAGTGTAAATATGAAATATACACACAAAATGAAGAAATATTTATTATATATTATTAAATTAAATTATAATTTAATATTAATTTTTATTTTAACAATTAATGGTTTTTGAAATATTTTTACAAAACATCTAAATTTTATACTTTTCTATCTCTTCTTTTAGTGAAAAATAGGTAAAGATTATAGTGAAACATTATATGTAATTATATAAGTAATAAATTTTTTATATAAATAAAGTTATAATTCAAATAATTTCTAAAAATTTGTACATCAATTAAAATAATTTATTTTATTATCTTTTATTACTGTAATGATATTATTATATATTATGATTATTATTTTAACAATTTTCATATGTTCTATATATTGATAATGGAAAAGATAAATAATTATATTCAATAAATTATATATATATATATATATATATATATATATAAATCAAATGAGAATATTTTTTATATACATGAAAATACTGAGATTGATAGTAGTTTTTATTATAAATTGTAACTATTATTTATCGTGCATAATTTTCTTTATAAATAAAAAATAAGTGAAAAATATAATAAAAAATGCAGTAATAACATACAATTTATATATAATGACACAAATTTTTATGTCTTTCAAATATAATAAATTTATTAAAATAGTCGACCAGCTCTTTTGTATATTTGTGAAACAACTAAAATCACTTAAAATTTACTTATATATGACATAAGTATTCTAAGACCTTTTTTTCTTTTTTTCTTATATCTAGTATTAGAGGGAGCAATTTTTTTAATATTATTATTAAAATAAGTAATTAATCTCCTAAAAATTGATAAAAAAAAATAAACAATTCTTTAAAATTTAATCCCAGCTAAACATGATTTGAGATATTAGTGGTGTGACGCCCTGCACCTCGAGACTCTCTCTCCCGTGCCTCTCTCTCGCTTTCTCAAAAATCTCTCTCCCTTCTCTCTAGTTTTTCTCCATCCATATATCATCTGTTTTAAAATCTAAATATACCCTGCAGTAGCTAAGGAGTTAAGGATCATTTCTAACCGATCAAAATCTCAAACAGAGTAAGTTCGTATTTGCTCTATAGATCCCTTAATCTCTGGTTTTCCTTAGGTTTTTTGTCATCAATCTTAGTAGAGACAGTTGAGAAAAGTATTTCTCTCAACTTAATTAAGATTATACTAAAATTTGGTTTTGTTCTGATAACTTTTTCTAGATCCCTAGATTTTGAGATTAGCATCTTTATCGGGTGGAGAATTGTTGTAGAGATCTTCATCAGGTAAGGGAAGCTAGTAACTTATTTTAGTTATTTACTTTCAAATAGAACCCTAGAATAAAAGACTCAGATATATGATTATCAGTGCTCAAGTCTTTCTTG
>Ga0209489_106391_pt1 | contig 19012 bp, 8 predicted proteins | sample SiratrowhiteBW_FD_187527 | JGI IMG/M metagenome (GOLD analysis project Ga0209489, IMG submission 187527) | Root nodule microbial communities of legume samples collected from California, USA - Siratro white BW (SPAdes) (version 2) | ecosystem: Host-associated > Plants > Roots > Nodule | place: USA...
ATATTTATTTTTTTTATATATATATATATATATATATATATATATATATATATATATATATTTAAATTTCATTACAATTATCTACACCAAAATATTTTTGTGTGTCACTTTTTTACTGAATTTAATTTCCTTAGTAATTTTATGATTTTTTAAATTTTTTTTATCAAATTGAATAAAACATTAAAAATGAATTTACATCAAGAGAATTAGTGACATTGTAAAGAGGTGCAGAATATATTATGCCTATGTAATGAAATAAGGCATAATCTATTATACATCTTCTTCTCAAATTTTAAATTTAATTCAAAGATATCGACTTCAAAATAACAAATTTAAATGGTTTATTACACCAACCAATCCAAAAATTGTAATATCAAATTACTTAAAAACTTAATTAGTTGCTTGAAATGTTAAAAATTGACTTCAAGTTTGTTCTGTGGATGTAAAATTCCAAATTCACATACTGTGTAAAATCAAAACCAAAAAATTGTTAATTTTAAAAATTTTCTTTTGATAATAAAATTTTATAAAATTACAAATAATTTAAATTTTAATATATTTTTATATGTCTATACAAGTTTAATTTATTTGGTAAAGAAATAAAATTAAAACGATTAATGTTAAATTAATATTCAATTAAAATTAATTATTTCAATTCGAATAAAAAAGTTAGAGTGATTAAAAATTTTGAAATCAGTTTAAATTAATCATGAATGGAAATATTAATTATTTTAATATATATATATATATATATATATATATATATATATATATATATATATATTCACACAGATCTATTAAAGTATTAAAGAGGACTCCTTATCAAAATTAATAAGAGTGATAAAGATAATTAACTATTCATCTCCATCTTGAAAATTCTATATAGAAACTTGAATATAACTCAAATATATTTGAAAATATATGTTTAAGCTTCATTATTTTAAACATCTAAAAAATAAAGATGATTTTATTTTAGTTAAATATATTTAATTGATTTTGATTGAATATTTAAACAATTAATTATAAAACATAATTAACTAAGTATAAAATATAATTTAATGTTGTATCAAATTATGTGACACAAAGGATTAAATCTAGTCTATTAGACACAAGATGTATAATTGGATAGATATATGTGTCATTTTAATATATGTCTCTTGTGACAGATTTTAATGTATTTTCTGACATATATAAGTAGTTATGCACATTATTTAAAAAGTATTTTGTTAATAAAGATATAAGTTACTTGAAGACTGACAAAGAGAGAGTATGCAATAAATACTTATTCCATATTTATAAAGTTCTTAGGTCTTTCAAGAAAATATTGCAATGTTCTTTCAACATTAAATTTTTTTTTTTTTAAAGAAGTCACTTCATGCAAACAACTCTTTAAAAAGGAAAGATATTATGTTGTATAGCCAACCAGGAATGTTAGGTTATAAGCTTTTGTTCAAAAGTGGAAAGAAGCTACCTACCTAATCCTACAAATCTCTGTTATGTGTTGTCAAGAAAGTTATAAGTCAAGCATTTAATGTATTTTGATGCTTCAAATAGAGGAAGTAGTTGCTTTATATAGAAGTCTCTGACAAAGGCTAATGATGTGTATAATGACTATTTTCCTTTCAAACTTACATATAGAACATTTCTTTGAAGAATGAGACATTCATGCTACTACTAACAACGCAAAAGCTTACATTTATATAAGAACAAATCTTCGTAGACTTGTATATGTCAAAAGACACAACCCCCTCTACTAAGTCTCTCTATGATTTTTGTGAACACTCTTTAGACATTTTTTATCTTAGCAAAAAAGAATGATTATGTTCCGAAATAATACTCTAGTTTTAGTGTCTTTGAAACTACTTCAACCTTCTTTATGTAAACATATTTTAATTTAATGAATAGATATAAAGTAATTTATACTAACTCTTCTCATTTTTACACAATAAGAAAATTGCACATAAATTAATTAAAATTCAAGTAAAAATAAGTACATAATTAATATAATAATAATAATAGATATTTTAAAATTTAAAAATAAGAAATAAATAAATAAACATACGAAAACAAATATCATCTTGGTAAATCTTAATCAATAAAAAATATTTGTTCACAATTAACCTATTCCTCTTTGTAATATCATTGCACAATTTTGTCTATGTAGTTATAACTTCTTAACCTTTAAAAAGGTTGGGCACACATAGCAAGGACAGAAGCAAATTTGGAAAGTTCTTCATGCCACTTGTATACATTTTATAACTCTAAATCTTCTTTTACACAACAGTAAATCACTTGTATGATAAAAAAGTGTCAATCTTCATGGTTTTAGAAAGATTCATTTATAAGACTTTATGGTGAAAAAAATGCTTATTTTGGTTTTTTTCAACTAAAAAATTAAATAGGTTAATGGGCATGTCAGACAACTACATTTTTTTATTAAAAATATCAAAATAAAAAATTTAAAAAATATAAAGAACTATATCCAGACTTCTAAACTTAAATATCAAATTATAAAAACACGAAGCACAAATAATCAAAAGTAATATTTAATTAAAAGAATTAACCCATTAAAAGGTACTTCAAATAAAAAGATTGTGTTGAATTCAAATAAAAAACTCCTAGGACAAACAATAATCGTATTATTATTGGATATTAAAAAAAAATCATCTCAGTGACTTCTTTTTTCTGAAATAGTTAGGTTCCATCTATACATCTTATTTTAAATATATCATCAGTAGACATCCAGCAATAATTAATGTGAGATTTGTCGATAAACAAAACTTTACAAAAACTTTTAGTAAACTTTATATTAATTGCATATAAAGTTAGAGTTCGTGTATCAGTTTAAACCTTAATTCAAAGAAATAATTACATGTTTTGGGTAGATTTAAGAGAATTAAAAAAAAAAAAGTCAGAAATGATGACGTTGGTTATACCTGTGTGTTCCGTAATCTACTGCTACATCAAACAAAATACAAAATAGTCCTTTGAACCCACACCAGTTAAATCAACTATTAACATTCATCCCACTATGTTTAGTTTTAGGACAAAAAGAAGAACCAAGCTTTTCCTCACACATTATTAGCATAGTCGTAGCATTTGAATATATTATATATTGATTCCAAATGGAAGTAGTATCATGGGAATTGTATATTATCCATAAGACAAAATAAACAAATGAAAAGATATGAATATGAAAGTGAATAGAAGTACCCCATCAAAGAGATATGGTAGAAATACGATCTTGAACTGTACGTGGTTAGTTAGTGATTGTGGTAGAAGTAGTAGCAATGGAGTGGTGGGTTCCACAATACGTGTGAGTGTGTGTGGTATCTTAACATAGAAAAGAAACGCGTTTTAATTGAAATGATCGTGTTTAGTGGCTAACTAAATGATGAGAAGAACAATAGGTGATGTTTAGTGTAAAGATATAATACCGTTAGTATTATTTGTTTTATTCTCTTGTCAAAGTACAGTGTGATGTGTGTGCAATTGGTTCTTCTTCTTCTCTTTCGGGGCAGTTGGGAGAGTGCAGAATAGGGGACCATCACCAACATGGATTAATAATGTATGCGCACACAGGTTGTACTGCTACAATTTGTTTTGCCAAAGACCAGTGCTTATGGTTTTTTTTTAGAAGTATATGTTGGTGTTCTAAGATTTCATTAGCATTTGAGAGTGAATTAAATTGGAATTTATGAAAAATGTAAGTGTAAAGTTAGGAACTTTGTATTACTTGAAAATAAGTAAGATGAAGCATATATATATATTTTTTTGAAAAGTAACACTTAAGAAGGGATGTTTCAACTCTTGCACGACACATTAACAAAACCAAACAGAAAGACAGTCTACTAAACAGACCATTAACCAGAGTACTAAAGACACCTGAAGAAAGAACTACAAACTGAAAAAGATGTAGAATCATAAACTTGGAAGATGAATACACAAAAACCATAAACCTGGGAGATAAATATACAAGAAAGAACTACAAATACAAATCCACATGGACCATCCAAAATGTCAAAATCTGAATAAGAAAAAGTGGTTCTCTAAGAAAAAGTGATTCTCTAAATGAAACATATATAAATAATTGAGTTTTGAGTTAAGTTAGAGATAAAATCTAATTTTTATGAGTTTCTTCGGGATTTATTGAATTTAATTTTTTTATTATCTATCAAATTATTGAATGACTTTTCTGTTTTATTTAAATTAATTTTTTTCATGATATTATATTCAATCTCTTTTAAGTAAATATTATTTGAATTCAAGTTTCATGAAATATAGTTACTTTGAGTTTTCCTGATTAATAACATAACGTGTACCGATTGATAATATGATTAATCAAAGAATTATTTTTTTATGAATCAAATTTGATATTTACTAATATTTATTCTAAAATCAAGGTAGATTTTTTTGAAATGGTAGATTCTAACTTCTATCTTTATTATATTTATGTGTAAGTAATTTATTTTTTCATTAAAGGTACATAAGTTGAAGGATTAGAAATATGTATTGAAGTCATGTAATTTTGTATATTTATTATTGAAATAGATAAATTTTTTCTTATGTAAATGAATAAATTTTATTAATATGATATATACGAATAAATTGTATTAATATGTCGGGATTTTTGTTTAAGATTTATGGTATGATTCATGTACCACTTTAATTTTAATGAAGAACTTACATCATTTTATGTAATAAAAGAATTGCTCATTTCAGTTGAAAAAATTACATGATTTTGATAACAAAATTCAAAAGATTGAGGGATCCATGTACATATATTTAATCTATCTAAGATGGCATACTAAAGAAGAGGAAGACAGAGCTTCCATTCTGGTGTGTGAAATATAAAACATGAAGGAGATGCAAATTAACGTTGTTTGGTCAGAAAGGGTAGGTGTGTTTCTGGGTTGATCCACGGTAACTAAAGATGCGGTTTCCTCGTGCGGATAAGAGCAGAGTCTGATAATTCATGTGGGATTCGATGAAAATAACTAAAAGGAACAACCAAATATTTTTTGAGTACGATGGGAACCTTTTTGTAGGACCATGTCATTGACTCAGAGTGAACACAATGGAGGGAAGGACTTGGCCCCCCTCATCAACTTTACCCACAATGTCCCTGCACAACTCTTTTTTCAGTTTCTTCTTAATGCCCCAGGGAAACAATCACATTCTTACATTTTTTTAGTTTCATATTATTTCTTCTTTTTTTTTCTATCAACCTTATCAGAAAAAAATTATTTAGAGATCAATTTTTATAAGAAAAACTTATTTAGAGATCAATTTTTAATTACTAGATAAAATGGTTGTTAAAATAGAAATAATGATTGAATTTAAAGACTAATTAAATCAAGATAATTGATATCTAACATTACTTACTAAACTTTAGTAAGTAATGTTAGATACTAATTATCTTGACTTAATTGGTCTTTAAATCTAATTATTATTTTTATTTTATAGTTATTTAGCAACTAAAATTTAATTTAGTGACTATTTTAGTCATAATTAACAATTATTTTATTTAATAACTAAAAATTAGTTTCTAAATAACTTTCTTCTTATAGTAATATATATATTTCTTTCTGTATAAGTAACCAATTTAGTAAAAAAATTTGCTGATAAAAAGCATCTAAAATATTACCTATTTTGATTTTGGATGATTTCATCACTTTTATGAAGTATTATATGCCATTTGATGTTCAATTATTTCATTAGAAATTTACTCTAAAAAATGTATTAATAAATTCAGAAAAAATATTTATAATTATATTTACCATCCTCTTTCTAAAGATTGAAACAGAAATTATAGTGAGGGTGAGAGGCAGAAAGCAGAATAGTAGCTATTATCTAAGCAATTGAGGAAGTAAGGTGGGTAAGGGAATAGTAAGGCTAATTTTGACACGTTGCTTACAATATTAATTCCCAGTTTAATTGGGTTCATATGGGACCACCGACAGCACTTACTTACATTCTTCTTCCCCTTAAATTCTGATAGGGAGATTTGTTTAAAACCCCACTTTGGTTTAGTACTTAGGACCATTATAAGTGTATTCCAAAGCAAACCTAAAATGCTTCCTAATGTGTTTTTATTTCGTTTGCTGCCACCAAAGACAGGTTCATCCTTTATTTGTAAAGGATTAAAGCTAATTGCAAAACATTCCCTTAAATTTGGTCATAATTATATATGCCTCTCCTCCATTAATTTAAAACTATTATTTGGTTACTTCTTATTTCTTATTTCAGTTACTATACAATTTAATTGTGGCGATAATTATAAAAAGAAGGAACCGATTACATACAATTTAATCTTATATAATTGCGAATGTTTATATTATATATGTATTATTAGAATTTTATTTATTTATTTTTGTATTATATATTTTTATTAAAATATATTAAATCTTCTCTATTTTTTTCTCAATATAAATAAGACATTTATGTTGTTTCAGAAAGACATAGTTTCAGCTCAATGTTTCTCTCTTCAGGAATTTAATATGGTATTAGAGTCCCTTAAAAAATCTTCTTAAGCTAGCAAACACACTTTTTTCAAAGGATTTTTCTTGATAAACCATTCTCCGATATCTACTTTCATTATTCTTTTCCTCAGTTTTTTTTTTTCCTTCTTCCTTAAGCTTTACAGAAAAAAATATATCTTCCATCATCTCATCAACCTCCAGAACATATTCTCCCATACTTTTTAACCATATTGTTAGTATTGAAAAGATGAATATGTCTAACTATTCCACTTGAATTTTCGAAATCAGATTATGGTTAAGAGAGTTGAGTTACAAATCTCATCTCACTACCACTATTGGATACGTTCCTACAGATCATGGAGAACAATGGGTAAAGATTAATATTCAACTTTGCAGCGTTATTAATGTTGAAGTTGTTGATGCTGTTAGCTGTATTTGATGAATTCTTAAAGACAAAATAAGCTTTGAGTGTTGAAGAATTAGTTTTGTATAGTGTGTCTTTTCTCTTGATAATTAGGTTCTCCATAAATATTTATGAAGGTTGATATTTTCTGTTGATGAAACTTTTTATGATTAGAGGATAATATTAATTGGTTAAAAAGATAGTTTAACCATTGTCAGAACTTCTAAAAGATTGTAATGAATATTTTAACCAATTACATTATCGATTTAATTGCTTGATATTATTTAATATAAAAAGTAGTTATGGGAGAATATATTTTAATTTGTTAAAACAAGTTTAAAATATATTGAAATTTTCAATATTTTCATAAGAATCTTTATCGGTTTATTTTAACATATTGAAATTGTGATTTAATTTATTCTTTTCACTGGTAAGTGAAATCAATATATTAAAATACGTTTTCAATCCATTAAAACTGAGAGGATAAATTCTATCTAACTCTCTTTTACATATTTTTCTGTGTGTGTTTTGAAGATTGAACTTTTGAAAACATACTACATTTTTGAGAGAGTTAGTCTTTTGAATCAAAATATTTTTTCTTGAAACTTTCTTTTGGTGTTATTGATATCAATATCTTCGGTTAAGAGGTTCTTCACATGAGTTTTTCTAAGTTTAAATATAAATTGTTGTTACTGCAACTAAGTTTTTAATATATTAATGTTCGTGTCAAATCTACTACAATCAATTGTTCTAGTAAGTAACACATTCTAATTATTCTTAAGCTTCTAAAAAAGGTTTTAAAGTTTAATTCACCCTCTCTTAAACTCAGAGTGGTTTTTTGATAATTAAATTCACTGTTCACACTTAACTCAAACCTATTTAACATCCCTATGAAATATGTGCATCAGTTTAGAGTGACGCTCAAGTCCTTTATACTAATGAAATTCAAAATCTATATGATGTGTACTAAGATCTCTTAACGCTTCTTACTCCATGACATTTTAAGGGCCTTATGTTAACTTATCTTGGGCCGCTTCATGTTGTCTTACACAATTTCAATGAGCTCCTTCCTCTATTTGGAGATGCGAAGAAGGAACTTGATAATCACATACGTTTTTTATAACCTTAGGCTTGTATGGCTCGTAATAAGAATATGTTACCACTCGTGATGAGAATTTGGGATCACTTGTAAATCGTACTATGACTTTTGCATCACCTGCGTTCCTCCGCATTCCTAAAAAAAATAAACACAGAGACACATATTTCATTAATAGGTTAAAGCAATGCCTTGACATGACAAAGTAATAATTATGGATTCTCTCCCACAGGTAATTTAAAAAATAATCTAAAATGCAAACATTGTCATCGTATTAGACATATAATTGGTAGGTGTCGGAAGCTGCATAAGAAGCCCCCTAATCCACACAACACAAGCATCCATGGTTGAGTCACTTGTTGTCCCTATATTACCAGCTGATCCATGTCCAACAACATTTGAAGTCTTTATCAAATGGTATGCCACACGTCAATCCACTAGTAACACAACTTTTGTGGCACACATGGGTAATTTTTGTGTTTGTCTTTCTCAATCCCCTTCTTTTGGTCCTTGGGTTATTGACTATGGTGCAAGTAATCACTTATTTGGTAATTGTTCTCTTTTCTCCTATTTACTAAAGCTATCAATTTTCCATTTATAACTACTGGTTCACAAACCCAAGCTTGTGGCATTGGTACTACCCAGTCCTTCTCATTCCTTATTGTTGATTATGTTCTTTATATCTTCAATTGAATTTTTAATTCATTGTATGTTACTCGATTGATCCAATCCCATGATATTATTTTTACCTTCGTAATAATGTTACCTTGGAATATCATATATCGGGTTGGACAATGGGCATTAAATGTGAGTCACATGTTATTTACTATCTCTATCTATCATCATTAGTATGTGCATCAATGGTCTGATGATTCATGCACAATTAGAACATTTCGGGTTAACAAAATTGCAAAAGATGGTGCAAAGCCTAAAATATTTTTCTACTTTGAATTAAGAATCATATCAATTAAGAAAACATTTTTGTTAGTATTTTCCTGATACATTTAATAAATGAGCTTTGTCTCTTTTTTATTTAGTTCATTCTAATATTTGATGTCCTCTTGTATTATTACCCTTTTAATTTTAATATTTTGTTACATTTATTGATGATTATTTGAGATGTACTTGAATTATGTTAATGAGGAATCAATCAAAAGTGTTTTCTATATTTCAAACATTTTTTTATGAAATTAAAACACAATTTGGTATATCCATACATGCTTTTCGTAGTGACAATGCTTGTGAATATCTATTTAACCAACTTCAACAATTGATTACATCCAATGGCGTCCTTCACCAAAAATTTGTGTCCTCATATTCCTTAATAAAATAGAGTAGTTGAATGTATAAACGAACAATTTATTGAAACTACTCAGACACTTCTTCTTCAAAGTCATCTTCACCATTTTTGGGGCATGCAATTCTTATAACATGTTATCTCATTAACCAAATGTCATCATTTGTCCTTCATGATCAGGTACACCACTTTATTCTTTCTCCTCAGTACCTTTTATATAGTCTTCCTCCATGTATTTTAGTACATGTTTTGTACATCACCTCACATCTGGTCGAGATAAAATTTTTCCTCAGTTATTCAAATGTGTTTTTGTCGGATGTCATCGTTTTAAAAAAGGATATTGTTGTTTCTCTCCTGATATTCATATGTATTCTATGTCAGTTGATGTCTCTTTCTTTAAGTATGTTGCATATTATACAACTATTCATTCTACTGATGACATATGTAGCCACTTTCCCACCACAATATATCTTCCTTCATCATCATTAGATAGCTTTGCAATAACTCAAGATGCTTTTCCTACACCATTAGAGATATATCAAAGTCATTCACAACCTATTGATATTCCAGTAAGAGATTCCTTTTTAACAGATAATGATATAGTAGAGTACATGCCCAATCCTTCTCCAACACTATCTCTAAAATCGAATCTAAGCTGAAAATGATTGACTTATTACTATTTGAAAAGGTACATGTTCTACCCATAATCCTTCTCCCCAATATACACATCATTTATTGTAAGCTTTCTCTCATACAATATACTTGTTTGTCCTCATTATCTTCTATTCTTATTCCTAAGCGTTCCGGTGAAGTTTTATCTAACCCAAATTTGTGACAAGCGATGATTAATGAGATGTGTGCCCTTCAAAGTTGTTGTACTTCGGAGTTGGTTCCTTTCAACAGGCAAATCAATTGTAGGGTGTTGAATGTTTTATACTCTTAAAGTCAAACCTAATGATAACATTGATAGCTACAAAGCTTGATTGGTTGCCATAGGATACACACAAATCTATTCGACTTTTCTTTTCCATTGTAACTATCCACCACTGGACGGTTGACATACAAAATGTATTTCTACATGGTGACCTTGATGAAAAAGTCTACACGAAGCAACTTCCTATATTTGTTGCTCATAATGAGTCATATAATAAGACATGTCACATATGAAGGTCCCTATACAAACTCAAGCAGTCACCCATTGCATGGTTTGAGTGTTTTCGGACAGTCATCTAGCTATTTGGGATGATAAGAAGTGATGTTGGTCATTCTTTATTTTATCGTTATTCTCTCCAATGATGTATCTATCTCATTGTATATGTGGATGATATTGTTATGATAGATAGTGATAAAGAATGTATTATATAATTAACACAATATCTTGCTCAAAATTTCCGAATAAAAGATCTTGAACACTTGAGGTATTTCCTTAGTATAAAAGTTGCACAATCCAAGAATGATTTGCAATATCTCAAAGAAAATATGCTCTTAACATTCTAGAAACAAGGACAATGAATGTTAAACATGTAGACACATTAATGGATCCAAGTTTCAAACTTGTACCTGATAAAGGAGAACTTTATTTTGATCTTGGGAGATACAGAAGGTTAGTTGGTAAGCTTAATTACCTTACTGTGACTCATCCTTATGACCCTTGCAATGACTGTAGCAAGTTAATTTTTAAATTGTCCTTGCCAAAACCATTGAGGTTCAACTGCAAGACCCCTACAAACAAACTCATTTACAAAGATAATGGAAACACTCAAATTATTGGTTAGTTTAATGCTGACTACGTAGGGTTACCAAGTAATAGACACTCCATTTAAGGGTACTGTATTCTTGTTGTGGTAACCTAATATAATGGAAAAGTAAAAAAAATGCTATTACAAGATCAAGTGTAGAAGAAAAATACAGGCAATGATATTAGTCACTTGTGTACTCATATGGCTAAACAACTCCTTAAAGAGCTTAAATTTGAAGAAAGTTCCCAAATGGACCTTAGATGTGACAACTAGGCTGCACTATGCATTGCCCATGATCTTGTCTTTTATGATATGACCAAACATATTGAGGTGTATTGTCTATTCATAAAAGGAAAACTATAGTTTAGAGACACTAGATTTGTTAACTCTAATAAATAGTTGACTGACATATTCACCGAACCTTTAAGAGGACTGAGGATCAATTATGTTAACGATGAGGGAGATTATTGTAGGTCACATCAATTGTCTCATGATATAGAATAGGTGGACTGAGTCATAATCGAATCATGATGCTTAGACTGTTACACTCTTAAATAGAAAGAATTACCTGACTATTAATCCTAAGTTTTAGTTTAGTGTTAAGCACTCGATCCAACAAATATTTTGTATAATATAAGATTTCCTTTTGAGTATATTTTTTTATATTACTGGTTTATTCATTTTTTAGAATATGAGATTTATATGCTTTGATTGCAGAAAATATCATTATGTCAAAAATTGTTGTGTATAAACTTTGCTTTAAAAATAAGATCTAATGGATTTTTTATTTTAGTCTTGTACTTGAATATATTATTTTAATATGTTTTAACATCTATCTTATCTTATAACATTTTGTGCACGGCATGTTAACATAAACATTTTCTAAATAAAATGATGAAATTTTATCTAAGTAGATCATCTTCTATCATGATCTTAAACTCGATGAAAGTTATAATAAATATCAAAACTCAATATTATTGATTATGATTAAAATAAACTATTTAGATCTAGCAAAATTCAAATCCTTTTAAACAAACTTTTAAATTTGAATTTTGTATAAAAAAATATAATTATAATATGAGATCTACTAAGGAACTTCACCCATAAAAAACCATGAGCTAAATTAATAATGTTTCATAGTTATATGAACTATTTAAGATGTTATATGTAAAGAAGTGAGTTGTAAAATTTGAATAAAGAATTCATTCATTACACATGTAAAACTATATTATATTTTAAACTTGAAGTAAAGTAGTGAGTTGAATTATAATTCATGCAATAAGTTTCTTTGTGAACTGTATCCATTATTTTAATAGTTTTAAATTATAATGTAGTACAAGCATAAATTGAAAAAAGAGTCTCTATAGATATGATGAACAATCGTAATAAGAACACCCTAAAAAGGGTTTCTGAGTTTGTGATCCAGGCATATGATTAAGGTGATATTATTGGAATTTTGACCGATGCATTACGGTGGTGCAAATTCTTGGAAATAGGGTTTGGTAAAAGCACCAGAAAATTAAAAAAAAAAAAAAAGTGTGGTAGCTTCTTCCATGCACTCGCAACCAAAGTCAAGCGAAGCAGTTTTTTGAATGATTGTTAATGATTTCTTCTCTTCTTTTAAATGTTTTTGTTCTGGTCAAGGTCTAAAGAAAAAAAAACTTAGAAACCAAAACAGTACGAAAAAAAAAAAGACTGAACTGGCAACTGACAACAGCTTGACTTGTAACACCATGAAATCATCATCATCAACAACAATGAGGTTCTTTCCTTTCCCTTTCCATGAATCATTTGCTTGAAGAAAATCAGATAAAAAGCCTATATGTTATCATCAACCTTGCACATAAACTGTCCCTGGGTACACCATTCTATTTATTTTTAGAGTAAAGCTACTTAAGCAGGTAAGAAAGAGTATTTTAAGGCCACATACAACACATATGTTTGGTGTGACAAATAAAGTATGGTGTATGTGGCTAAGGTATATTTGGTGTAGATAAAAAAAAAAAAGGTGACCATAAAGAAAAAGGAAGATAAAAAAAAATAATTTAGTAATTGCTTGGTGGAAAACAAAGTTATTCTTTTAGTTGGTTGTGTACAAAATACAAAATATAGTACAAAAAGATTGATATGGCGTATTTAAATAAAAAAGTGTGAAAATATAATTTTTTTTTGGTCTTTTTCATAAAAATATTGACAAAAATACTAGTAATATATTCTTTCTCCCGCAATCATCCATCCTTCAAACTCGGTTTTTTATTCCAAAATGACCTTAAGGATGACACCTATTGATGATAGGGTGGTGGCTTTGGAAGGTCTATTCACACAATCATACACAGCTCTTTATTCTCTTTTCCATCATTGTTCTCCTTTTAGTTATGGAGAAGTATCTTTTTCCAATCCTAAGGTCTTGGCAGCTTCTTGAAAGTACCCTAAGACATATTAAAATAATGAAAATTATAAAATTTAATAAAATAATATATATATATATATATATATATATATATAAATTAATTTTGGACAATGTATGTTTCAGTTTGTTTTCTTTTAAATAATATATAACTATTAATAAAATTGAAATGATTAAAACATAAGGGGGGCGGGTTACTCTAACTTACATTTTTTCTTAACAGCCAAAAAAATAATTAAATAAAAAAAATTTAAGCGGTATTCCAATTCTTATATAACACAATAGACTCAAACACAAATATCAAAATTACTAATACACCTATTTAAACATAAAAAAAGCACTATATAAAAATACAAGAAACTATAAAACATAAATACAAGAAACTATAATACATAAATCATAATCGGACATTCAATCACAATTGAAGATTCGTTTATGGTTGGATTGTGCTTATGGTTGGATTGTGCTTAAATTTGAAGGTTCAAAAAATCTATTTTAGATTTTCAACTATGGGATCCGGATTAGAAATTTAAAGTGAGAGAAAACCTATTTTGTATAAGAAACTTTTTTTTTTTGGTTGTTTAGCTTGCAGGTACATACAAAAGTGTTTTTTTTTTTTTATTGAGAAAATAATTAGTTATAAAAGCGTAAGATATATAACTTGTTACTTGTGAAAAATATGCATTGTTTATATTTATATTAAGAAGCCAAATTTAAAGTTTGATGAAGAAGGGGTTTTGAACATTAATAAATGCATTGCTTTATCAGACATTTTGGTTGATGATAATATAATGTGAACTTTATTGAAAAAGATAAAATTCTTATATGTTTCTATATCCTTCAATAAATTGGCTTTTGTTAATGAGTTTTTAGAACTGAAGTATATGATTAACTCTGCCTCTAATGGTAATCTCTATTTGCGAATTACGGGTGAATCTTAATGAAGAGATGAAAAGAAATCTCAGTTTGAGGTGCTTATTTATAAACAAAAGAATAAATCAAACAAGGTAATTGAAGATCAAAATAGTATTTGATGTTTTTATTATTAAAAAACACATTGGAGTTTAACAAGATACTTCCTAACACATTTTTTTATATTGATTAAAATTCACTGAAAAATACATAAGTAGAGGTGAAGAACTTTAAATATGATTAACTTCCAAAATGAATAATAGTTTCACAATCAACACAAGATACTGAAGTTTGTAAATGAAGAAACTAAAAATTATATTTATGGTAGTTAAACAATATATAAAAAAAACTTTTTCGTCCTTCTGTATTCAATATTTTTATTTTTATGTCTACTAATCATATTATAAATTTTAGATGTAGAATAATTTCAACTAGTTAATAGTATATTTTAACTGACTAAATATAAAAATAAAACTTTATGAATAATTATAATTTTTCGTACTATATAATTCTGTAACTTTTCCACTTAGAAAATATATAGTAAGAAGTAATTGCATTTCATGCTTTTAAAATATTAAACACGTCATTTTTATCTAATATTTATAAAATATTTCGATGATTTTATATATATTGCTAACACTGTGGGGCACGTGGCACCCACAAATCTAAACTGAATGATCATTATATTCTCAACCTTCTAAAGTAAATATTTCTTTTCTTCTGGGCCACCTAATGCCATTCGTTATCAAAGTTCTATTCATTTGGAAAACAGTTTAAATTAATGAAACCAGAATAAATATTCTGCAGCCAATCATGTAGTGCAATTATTCTGATTCTCTTCTCTTTCCTATGCCTAAATTCTTAACTGTTATTTTAAATATTTAAAAATATTTAAATATTTAAGGAATTGAAAAGTTCTATAATTCTCTTATATAGTAATGCTGGGATACATTAGTACATAACTTCACTTTTTATCATTTTTATTTCAGTTTTCTTCTCAACTTCATTATTATCATTTGTCAAATCTATCAATTCTCTCTATCTCTCCCATATATAAAAAAAATATAGGTGTACATCCCATTTTTCTAATCATTAAATAGTCATTTTTGAATTAAAAATATATGTCATCATATGAGTTTTCTAGATATATCTCTTTATTTGGTTTTTCAAAATATTTTAATGGTGGAATAAGAAATTTTTATAGAGCTAATTTTAAACATTTTTAAACTAATGTGATGATGATTTTGGACGAAATAATTTTGTTAGATAAATTTGCACTAACCTATAATTTTTTAAAGCCATCTTGATGATTTTTTTTAACAATATTTCAAAAGAGGTTAAAAACTAGAGGTGATAGGATGATAAATAACAACTTATGAAGCTAAGTACTCCTCAAACAATTAAAATAATCTTTGATTTATATCTAAAACCTACTTCAAACCAAGTTTTTAGACAAAAATTGAAGTAAAACTCATTTGATTATCATATTCAACTATAAATCAACCATTTGTTTGTAATTCTTTTTTTTTCAACTGGAAACCAAACATGAGAAAGGATTGAAGAGGAAGATAATTGTATGTGTGATCCATCTATATATTTCTCACGTCTTCTTAATAAATGCTTAAATTTCCATCATTTCCAAACCTCTCAAGTAGGTTGATGAATAAGGGCCCTTTGTGTTTGTGGGAATAATTTTGCCTCTGTGAATGCGTAGTGAGAGAGAAACAAACAGAAGCAAAAGGCATGAACTCCATCTTTAAGGCTTAACTAATTACGGTATTATCAACAATACTTAACAAGTAAACATGCATGTTTTTGCATTATTATATGCAAGCATAAGAAGAACCCGATGATCAGAATTGGATCTGTTTTGCCTCAACTTTCGGTCATTAGGGCATAACCAATGAATAAGGATAATTGCACATGCATAGGGTTTGCAACTTTCTTTCTAACATTTAGTTTTACATTAGTACTGTAGTTTTTCAAACGGTGTGAATGAGTCCATAATCAAGTCATTGAAGAGTTTATCAAAATATGGTCATGTTAAAAAATATCATTTTGAATTTGGTATGCTAAAGAATTTTAATCTCTTTATACATCCCACTTTTCTCATTTAATTTCCATATTTTAAAAGTTATTGCCAGTCATTATTCCTATTTATGTGGGTCCTCTCTGAATTTTCTATCTGTTTTGTTCAACAATTTTCTCCATATATGTAAAGAATGAGAGTCTGGATGAAATTGTAATATTTAAAAAAAAAATAAATGAATAAAAGGAGTGTTAGTGGACAAGATAAATTGAAAATGAACGTATGATTTTACTGAAAATGACCGACTAAAATGAGAAAATAGTGATATTTAGAAGAATTAAAAATTATCGTTAAAATCAATTAATCGGCATCTTTACTTCAAAATACTAGGGGAACCTGACACATATATTTAGAAGATGAGAAATGCTAATAAGTGTCTAAACATTACAGAATTCAAAATAAATATCTTATTATTAAAATATCATTAATACATTTTTATTCTAATTTTCAATACATTATTAATGCAAATTCCAATAAAATCTTTATATTTGAATTCCTCAAGAGCTTTTGTTGAAGTTATTAACACTAGCAACACCAAGAATATCAAAATATGTTCAAACATCTAAGCTAACCCAGTTTCTCATATTTAAAGCCAATTGATTTAAAAAGAGTTTTTTAATGTAAGTTATGGCAAATTTGACTTAACTAGTAAATAAGTTTGAGTGGATTAACCAATATCTCATTTTATACAAGTTTAAATTCTTTTTTACTCAACTCAAAAACACTTTTAAACTAGAATAATTAGATGGATCGAATAAATCCATGACAAATTATCTTTTATTGTACTTAGAATAAATAAATGGGTTAAACCGATCTATTTTGATTGTATTATAATAAATCTACGAAATAAGTAATCTCATCTTACTCACTAACTCGTGCCAACTTAAATTTCAAAATTTCGAACTTGGTGTAAAATCAACTATATATGTTGAACTATATTGAATGGAAGAATTTTAACTTAAATGGTACAATTTGGATTGACTGAATTTTGACACCCTTTTTGTTGAAGGTAAAAATATTTTTAATAAAAACCTCTACTAATTGGCTTGTCGGGCCAGTGGAGTAGCAATTAATACTGCATTGATGATGAAAGACTTTTCCTTTTGTTTTGTGAAGGAGTTGTTTAGAAGGGTTTTCTTTATGGTTGAAGCAGGCAACAAAATCCTCTTCCACTTAGGGATTCCTTCCCACTATTGCCACCTTTTAGTCCTTTTCTCGTCCCCTAAAGAGGGAGGCTTCTATAATTATATATATAGATTTGCACCAAAGCTTAAAACCATGAACTAAGCATTTTCGGTAATGCATGTCATGCTAGTGCTCCTAGGCTTTATAAATGGGGCATCTTAGCCCAACCTTTTTCTGTGGAGAGTGTTCCAACTCCCCCCTTTTCATGATTGCGATTTTGATATCTCAATCCCTCCTTCAACTTAAAAATAACCCCTAATCATGCGTGTACAAACTTTTCACTACACACAAATCACAACTATTAGAAACCAAATTTGTTTATTCATACGTGTTTTTGGATGATTTTTTGTGAATGATAAATGTTGAAAGGGTTTAGGTCATTGATTATGTGACTTGGTGATGAGATGACGCCACATATCTCCAAAACTAATGGTTGTGTGTGTGTGCTCGCCTTGTGAAGATGCTGCGCTGCACTTTGCAGTGTTAACTTTGATAGATGACAGTCCAGCTGATCCTGATAAGGACTGGCCCTACTGCTATTGGACAACCCACCCTTCCTTTATACTTAGTCCATTTTTTTAGGTTCATTTTTTTTCTTTTTATTTATTTATCACTTGTGCACATTAATTCATTTCTTATTAGTTATGTATTTGTTGTGTGAAGAGAGAAAATGATAAAATAGAAGGATTCATTGTGTGTCTTAATTCGTGTGTAAAAAAAGAAAAGAAAGGAGATGTTGCTTTTGGGTCTAGGGTAAGGGCAAGTGCCATGAGATTATTGTACTTGGATTCGCGATTATAGTGGCAAAATCTTCGAATTTAATGCCTTCTTTTCATAAAGATAATTGTTCCCACAGGAAGAAGACGGGTATCCAAGTAGTCTAATTGAGTTAAATATTGGAAAAAGAATTTAGTAGTTTGTAATATTCTATTCAATTTGATGAGGTTTATCTCTTGTAAAAGATAATTATGAATTCTTGGTATCTTTATAAAGCTTGAGCTCTTTGAATTGTCCAACACTTGAACACACACTTAGACTTTTGGGTCAGTATTGAAGAATATATATGTGATGCAAAGGTGTTGCTTGAATTTGAAATGAAAAGGGGTAGAGAATATATAACAGAAAAGTGGGGTAAACAGTGTTACCATGATATAAAAGTGCATGGTGCATGTATCTACCACACATATAAATGCAGAGTTCAAGTGTTTGAGGAGGGATATTTATGGCTTTCACTGGAGGTACACTGGTCCAGTCTCTACTGTGTGGTATTTTCTTAGCCGACAGTAGTACTACGGATAAATGAAAGAGACTTCCATATTATGTTTTCAGCCGAAATCTGATTCAAAGTGGAGCCTGCACTTACACATATTTTAAATTTAAAAAAAAAAAAAAAAAAAAAAAA
>Ga0209489_106392_pt1 | contig 19012 bp, 9 predicted proteins | sample SiratrowhiteBW_FD_187527 | JGI IMG/M metagenome (GOLD analysis project Ga0209489, IMG submission 187527) | Root nodule microbial communities of legume samples collected from California, USA - Siratro white BW (SPAdes) (version 2) | ecosystem: Host-associated > Plants > Roots > Nodule | place: USA...
ATTTTTTTTTAAGTTTTGAATAACCTGATTCAAATTTTCTAGTTGCCATATTTATATATTTTTATATAAAATTAAAAATTATAATATATATCACACTGAATATAACTTATAAGTTAAAAAGATAAAACCTGATTGTCAAGACAATAAACTTGATCACTGAATATAACTTATAAGTTAAAAAGATAAAACCTGATTGTCAAGACAATAAACTTGATCGAAGAGTCTTAAGTCTCTTATTATGATTCGATCCTGTCCTTTGGTATGTCTTTAAATATAATTTGTAACTTCTATTATCTTGCGATCCTGTCCTTTGGTATGTCTTTAAATATAATTTGTAACTTCTAAATTCTCTTCCTTAAATATGCACAAATTATTTTAAGATTAATTAAACAATAACAAAAAAATAAAAAAAAAATTGGGATCAATTGATCAATCTCATATTATTTTTACCAAATATTGATCACTCAAAAGGAGTCAAATGAACATAAATTCTTCTTCAATCAATCTACTTCTCAAAATCTCTAAGTAAAGGCACGCACATAAATGCACACTATAGAATGATTAAATATAAAATGAAAGAAATTTGAAATTGAAAATAAATTGAAATAATATTATGGAAGAAACAAAGAGACAGAGGAAGAAATGAGATGAGCAAAGAAAGAAGGAGAGAGGTGGAAGATTCAAACAATGATAGGACATATAAAAAGATGATATCAATCTGTTGAAATATAGGGAAGAGATAAATTAGAAAGTTTTGATAGGAATTTTTTTTTAAAATATTATTAATTTATTAGAAGAAATTTTCAAGAATATTATTCATTAAATAGTATTTATAGTACCAATATAAATTTAAAGTCATTAAATAATATTTATAGCACCAATGTAAACTTAAAGTATGTTAAAATATTTAAATTTTTAATTAAAATTTTTTTAGTATAATTTTAAAATTAAATATTTTTTATTTTATAATAATATATGAGTATTAAATTTTTTTGAGGCTTTTGAGACCTTGAGGTCTAAAGCATATTAATTTTTTTTGAGACTTTTGTGGCCTAGAGGCCTAAAGCATATTAAATTTTTTTGAGGCCTTTGAGACCTTGAGGCCTAAAATGGTTGCTTTACTTGCTTGGGCCTTGAGCCACCCCTATGTTATATTAGAAAGTAATAAATAAATGTTATAGATGAAAATTAGAGTGTTAACTTATATAATTAAATAAATAAATAAAGTATGTATTCAAATTATTTATTTAAATAATGTTGTAAGTATTAAAAAAATAAAAGTCTCAAGATAATTAAAAGTAATAAATAATTATAATAAAAAAATTATAAAAAAATTGTTATTAGTGGGTCACCAGTTAACTCATATTCAACCTCATTTAAATATGTTTCATATGAAAATTAAGAAAGTAGAAATTTGATTTATCTTAAATTATTTAAAAAAATATTTTTTTTTCAATCCAACTCAATTTAAACTCATATTAACACAGATTGACTCTTGAATTTGAATCTATTTTAACACACTTAGTTATTAGCAACATAGAAAACTTACTAAGTTAGTTTTAGTCTTTTAAGACATTTTCCTAGCCTTTAAATATACTACTTGAAGCTCAGAGATGAGCCTCAACAAAATTAATTAAAACGTTAGAGTGATTCAAAACTTCTTTTTTGAACTTGAACACGCTTATACTATTATCATCTTTTCACTTTTGTTCTTACCTTGTACAATATTTTTTTAAAGGGGTTGTACTTCGCTTTTGGGTTGCTTTTTCAGTTCTTTGATTAAAGTCTTCTAAGTGAAAATTTATGAGTTGATTATTGAATACATAACACCTATTAATAACTATATTTTGATAGGGAAGCTCATATAGAACTTAAGTGTCAACATTTTGCATTATATGGTAGTTTCACTTATGTTTATATATATTTTGTTTCAGAATTGGTGTTTATTCTTCTTCTTTTTTACTACTAATTTATTATTAATTGTAAAGCAAGTAACTCTTTGTATTTAGCTTCTTTTATTTTCATATATATTTGGTTTCATTTGTTCCCTTTAACATTAAATTTATATGATTATAGTATAATTTAATAACAAATTTATATGATTATAGTATAATTTGTTATTCATATAAATAGATTATAGTGATACACAATTTACATTGGTATATATTAATAACATTAAAATAAACGTATCCATGATAATATAATAACAAATTTATATGATTATAGTATAATTCGTTATTCATATAAATAGATTATGGTGATACACAATTTATATTGGTATATATTAATAAATGTATTTCTATACTTAATATAAAATATAAGTACATGTTATAGTGACACACTCTATTTATAGATCAAACTTATTCAAAATACATTAAAATTATGTATGAATATAGATTAAAAAAGTTTATAATTACAGGTATTATGTAAAATGCCTTTTTTTTTCCTCTCTCACTAAATGTTACATATTTTTTGTGGCGTATACTCTTACTTTACAACAATCAAATTTGATATCTGTATATTGCAAAATCAAAGTAATTGGATTCTTTCAAATGTTCTTTTTGATTAAGATAAAAATATAATATTAGTTGAATTATCAAAATATTTTTCTCTAAATACATCATAGAAGTTATAATTAATGAAAAAGTATACATGGTCTATTATAACATATCAAATGTTCGACAAAAATAAAAATATGCACATTGTTGTATATATAACGAATTTCATGGAATAATTATTGAAAGGGAAATTATTTATTATCGAGGAAGAAATTCACTTACAGACATTTCATTAACAGAGAATGAAGTGGAATCGGATATAGATTGACTAGAACTTGATTCTTGTGCAAATCCTTGTCGATCCAATCTACTAAATGCAGGTTCTTGTGGACTTGGCAATTTAATTAAGTAACTACTAATATATGAAACAATTTCTGCCATTGTTGGTCTAGCATTGGGATTTGGTTGAACACTTAATAAACCAATATGAATGCATCTAATCACTTCAGTTTCGGAATAATTTTCTTTAATACTTGGGTCTAGTATACTATCTGTTGCATGATCGTTCCATTGTCTCCAAACCTATAACAATTTTTCAAATTAAAATTCAGGTTAGTACACAACTTCCAATTGAATCAATTTTAATAATAATTAAAAATGTAACATATAAGAAATTAAATATAATACATAAGAACCAAATTCCAAGATTTGATTACTACACTCACATCACTTAAGAGGTGATAGGCAATTTGAGTAGGCTTATGCAAACTTGCATTCTTTTTTCCTGTAACGATCTCTAGAATCATAACTCCAAAACTAAAAACATCTGATTTATCAGAAAATTGTCCCAATAATAAATATTCTAGAGACATATAACCACTGCAAAAGAAATTAATTTAGTTAAAACAATCTTTCAACGAAGTAAAGAAACTAAATATAAGGAATAATATTGTGTGTTCAGAACTTACTGTGTTCCAGCAATATTGTTTGTACATCCTTGATCTTAATTTATTTCAACAATTTTAGCCAAACCAAAATCTGAAATTTTTGGAATCATATTTTCATCTAATAAAATGTTACTAGGCTTAAGATCTCGATGTATGACTTTGAGTCTAGAATGTTCAAGTAAATAAAGAATTCCATGAGTAATGCCTCCTATAATATTGTAACGTTCACACCAACTTTACAACTTTGATCTCTGAGGATCTGCAAGTTTAATCACTCATTATAAGTGGGAAACATGATCTATAATCTATAAATAGAGTTAGCTAAATATTGCACCAATAAAAAATATACATAAATCTAAACATAAATTAAGATATTCAAGTGTCATACCAAATAAGTAGTAATCAAGGCTTTTGTTAGACACATATTCATAAATAAGTATTTTGTCTTAGATCTTCAAGACAAAAGCCAATAAATCCCACAAGATTTCTGTGTTGAAGTTTAGCTATAGATAAAACTTCATTCTAAACTCATTTTCTCCTTGACTAGAGTTTATTGAAAGTCGCTTTACCACTACTTGTCTTCCATCAAGAACACCCTGAAAGATAAAATCATTATTCATGTGACTAATAAGAACACGATGTAAGTATATGCTACATTTTCTTACCTTGTAAACTTCTCCAAGTCCACCTCTACCAACTCTATTCTCCTGTGAAAAGTTGTTGGTTGCTACCTCAATTACAGCTAAACTGAATTGCAAAGGCTCTAAAGCTACACTTTCATGACCAACTATGTCAAATGTATATGAATTAATTAACTTAAATGGCTAAATTTCCTAAAACTTAAAAAAGGCATAGATTTTACATATTTTTCTAAATACGTACATTGTTCTCTAAGAATTGTCTTGGCACTTTTTCTTCCTTTCCTCTTTATCAAATAGGAGCTTATCAAATAACAGCCAAAAGAGAAGAATGTCAATGAAATAATCGTGGGTACAACAATAAAAATCATTGTACGAGATTGGTTCTTTTGCTTTTCTACAAAACAATCAACATAGGTTGTTCAAATGGAATAGTAATGGAGAATTAATTATGACAAGTCATAATATATCGATAAAGTGGTTTTCAACTACAAATTGCACTAATATGACACATTCTAGTCACATTTGGATTTGAATCATGAATCTAATTTAAAGCTTTAAAATAATAAATTTGCAAATCTTTCTTAAGTAGTTGTTATTTTCTCTACTTGAAACACAACATCAAATAAACCTTATAGAAGAAATTACTTCTAAAAGAATTCATGCTATTTTGAATCCTATACATTGACCAACTTTTGAGAACTTTCATGTAACTTTCACAATAAAAAAAAAGTTCTTAATCAATTGAAATATTAATTTTTTCTCCTAAAAGATGAAGCATTTTAATTTTAATTTCTCCATAAATTTGATGTGATTTTGATCCTTTTGGTAATTTTTCATCAATTAGATTTTGTCTATTAGATTAAATGGGATTTTGTTATGTCTATTATCCATTTTGACCTTGTTAATAACTACTTATATGACATCATTTTCAAAAGACTATATAGCAAGTATTTTCTATATCATTTTAACACCATTTTTGTTAGGAATTTACGTTTCGGTCTAAGTCTCACATTAAGTATAAATGAGAAAGTTGAGTAACATGTGAGAAAAAAACTCACAAACTCAATGACTTAAGATTTTAAGTTGAAGGTAATGTCAATTCCTTATGTAGGTCTGGTTGAGGTCTCATTTTTGTTTAGAGATCTCCTAATGTTTTTGTCCTCGATTTTATCAAAAGTGACATTTCTTTCTCAAGCAATATGGACTTTGTCATCTCTATCATAGTTTGGTTCTTCCTCTTGTATTTTGTTGAGGTAGATAACCAACAATGATTTGTCCTTCTACTCCTTCAATGAATTTTTAACTTGTCACTTTTCAAGACTTTTTATCAATCTACCATTGTGTTTCTCAACAAGTGCTTTAAAATTTTTAAATATATCAAATATTTCAATGTTTTTTCTTTTTCTCCTAAACCCATGTCATGCGAGTCAAGGCATTAATAAATATAATTAAGTACCCATTTTGGCCATGTACAAGGGTATTAACTGGATCATATACATTTGTATGCATCAATTCTTTAACACTTATTCGGCTCTTCTTGTCCCTTCTTGGAAATGCTTGTATGTTTGTCAAACATGCATCCTTCACACACTTTATTTTTGTTCTCAATACTTAGTAGCTCAAACACTATATTCCTTTGAAATTGGCATAAGACCATGTAATTTAAGTACAAGAGTCATTTGGTTCTCTTGTCATTAAGTTGAGTTTTCTCTCATAATTAAGAGACAGGGAAAAACTTTTATTATTTGTCATTTTCTAACAATAAATTTTAATATAACTTTAGCATATATAAAGTATCAATAATCATCTTGGCTTCTTGCTTTGTTGTGACTCTACTGTTGTCTTTTTCTTCTACTTTAACATACACTTCATTGCCTTTTGAGGCAAATGAAGAATCCATATTAATAAAAGTTTCTTCATCTCTAAAAATATGTTTGGTTGGAACAACTATCTAAATATTATACTTTATTATGTCTGAACTATCTTTTGACAAGCAAAGAATAGGTTGTTTTCACCATGGTTTGCCTCTATTCTAGCAATGTTATTGATTGTCAAAGTGACAATTTTTTTGAACATGCCAAGACCTTCTACAATTATAACATTATGGTTTACCTTTATTTAAACAATTTTTTTCTTCATGATAGTTCTTCTAACACATTTCACACCTTTTTTTAATCCTCTATTATTTCTTCTTTCACCATAATAAGATTCTCTTCCACATGACTTTCTTTCTCTTCCTTTTCCACCTCTAGAAGGATCATTAGAATTTGTTGATTTGTTTTTTGAGACGATATTGATAGTTTATTGAAGCACACTTTTGACTAACTTTTCAACACGACCTAACAATTTTTGCTCATAGAATCTATAGAGAGATTGAAGTTTGATCCATCTCACCTTTGAATCTCTTTCAAAATCTTGTTGAAGAGTATTACATGCTTCTTTATTTTTACTCTCGTGATCTACAGAAATATGACTAGTGAGAGTTATTTTTTAATCATCTCAAAAACTCTAGTATGTTGTTGGGGCGTTGAATATTTGTGGATGACTTTCTTCTCTTTATTTTTATTTTTTTTAAGGGTCTACAACTCTTATAAGGATCTACACCACTTGCAAAGATCTACCATTGTAATATCACTTTGTTGGTGGTATTTCAAAAGAAGCAATCTAAGACAGAAATAATTTGAGGCTGAAAATAATTCAGACTTCTACATCAATACTAAATATAAAGAGTGATGTAACATACTAAATAGATTTAATAGAATCTCATTAAACTTTGAAACATCACACTGTGATTTTGAATTAGAAGCTTGATTTTGAAATTTTAATTATACTAGAAACTAAGTTGGTAATGTGCTGCAGTTCAAGACTAAAATAATTATCACTTAATTGCCAGGTGTAGACTAATACTGGAGCTACCAGAACACATTACATGCTATGTCAAGGAATATCCGACGTTATTAACTGTGGGAAAGTGATTAAAGAACTAAATAAACCAATCATCTTCAATTTCATAGACTATTTTAATAATTTCAAATAATGATTCACTTTAGTTGAAAAAAAAAACAATAAAAAAAAGCAGGAAATTAAATAAATATTTCCGAATATACCTTACCTTGACGAAGTGATGGAGAAGTGCCGTTACTCGAACTAGGCACTCTGTAAAACTGGAACAATTCAAACCTGACATTGCAGCTTGGATATAGAACTCTTCCTCCGACACTTCCCAAGTTTGACCATGGAATTCTTCCATTAATGTCTGCGAGACAGCCCTCACAGCCGTCACTGGACAAATCCTGCGTACACTGGCCAAGAGTATAAAGGGTCTGTAAATCATTCAATTTTAATGATTTAGTCACATATTTCTCTTTACTATTTCCAATTGCCTTTGCCAGGCTCGCTAAAGTATTTGATAATGTGAAAGTGAAGAAGTCTTGGCCAGGGATGGGGGTGGAGGTATTGGTAACATTCAACCTTTGAAATGTTGGACTTTTTTCCACGTGGGAGAGAAAATAGGTAGTGGAATAGCGCAGCATGCAATGGCTGAACCAAATTATAGCCTCTTGAGAGGAATTGCAGCGTGAAGATAAATAAAGGGTTGCGTTTAGGACGCATCGTTGACAGAGTTGAGAGGGAAGGTCACCACGGCACATGAAGAGCCCATACACATTGTCGTCAACACTGTCCTTATGGTATGATTTGGTGGCATTGGAAGACAAATAAGAGAGCAGGGTCTTGAGATCCTTCTCGAAAGTGGTGTCAGATGTTGCATCAGTTGAGCAATTGTGGTAAAGATAAGTTGGATTTTGGGAATCTTGTGAATCTGCTTCTGAAAAAGTGGACGCAGGAACAGGAACCGACTGTGGGGGATTTGAAGATGAGTCCGAGGGAAGACTGGAGAGATAAAAAGGGTACAGTTCATACCTAACAATACAGCTGGGATATAAAACTTTTGCCCCTTGACTCCCTCCACAGCACCATTGAAGTTCCCCTATGGCTCCATCCAAACAGCTTCTGCAATCATTGGCTACCAAGTCCGGATTGCACTGCGCCAGACAATAAAGCTTCTGATAGCCAGACACGTTTGCAGACTCTGTGGCAAACTTCTTGCCACTGATAGGACGAAAAGGAAGAGCTTCATCTGCAGTTTTGTTGATGGTCCTAAACAATAAACGCTTGAAGCTTTCCTTGTTAGAGATGTTGGTGGCAAAGTTGGTTTCCTGAAAGCTAGGTGTTGTGTCCATGGTGGAGAAGAATGAGTGGTTGGAATAACGAACCATGCACTCATCGTACCAAATGAGAGCTTGTGGGAACGAGGAGCAGGATTCGCTTAACTCTTGGGTTGCCTTTTTGACGCATTCTCCACAAGGCTGAGGGGGAACGTCGCCCCTGCACATGAACAATCCAAAGACTGAGTCTGAGGGGTTTTGTCCAGGGACTCTCGTTTTCTTGAAGCCGTTGTCAGTGTTGGCGTTAGATAACCTCCTTAGGAGCGTCTTCAGGTTGGATTGGAAGACACTGCCGGCAATGGTGTCATCGGAGCAATTTCGGTATAGATAGTCATATCCGATATCTGCTCCTCTGATCTCGTCCTGTTCGGTTTGGTTAAATGAAAAACTGAGGAATATAATAAGGATGAGAATTCCATAGGAAGCCGAAGCCAAAGCCATGGTGTGTTAGTGTCTCTTGCTAATGCTAAGGACTTAAATAAACCATTATTATCACTTATACGGAAAAGATGGTGAACAAAATACTTTTAGTAATTGATTAAAGTTAGTTTTCCTTTCTTTGCGAAAGCAAGTCAATGAGGAGTCAAGTGGAAAAGATAAATGAATAATGATCGATTGATTTGCTACCTTTGGCATCCGATGAAGAGGTGATCAGAACTTTATTCAAAACAAGTGTCTAACGTGTATGATGACGTTCTAATCAAATCGATTGGAGCTATGCTTTCTTCAAATCCTTTAACAACCATAATATCTATACTTCAACATCCACTAAAGAACTTCCACTACTTTTTCGCTGTACATTACCATGCTTTTCCCTTGCCCTGGGCATTTCGAGAAGGGAAATGATACTTTCACACCCATCCTTTTAAAAAATCAACCACTTTACAATTAACTTTAATAGTACAATAATATACGGTGCATTTCAAGTTAAAAAATAAAAGAAATACAATTAAAATATTAAAATACATGAGTCATTACCTTTTTGTTATGGATCATGAGAAATTTTATAAGATTTCAACAGACTATTAATACGGATATTGCTTTTATTAAGAGTTGTATATTCTTCGAGCAAGTATCAGGCTAACCAAATTTTATATTTTTTTTTTATTTTGAAAGAGTTTGGTATTGCTAATAGAAGTGGAAAGGTCTTATTTCATGTGAAAGTTTTTTTACATCTTCCTAATGAAGACAGTAGTTTTGTATCTTGTGAATTTATGTTCAAAAAGAGTCATGTGTAAGTAGCTTTTCTATTTTCTTGGATGCTCATTATGATCAAGAAACATGAGTATCATTTTGACTATTAAATATGTTTAGAGTTTAGGATTTAATTGCATGATTTAAAAATTTTTAATCGGAATGTAACTCTTTTTTTATTTTGTCAAGCTTTTAGTTTAAATCATAATTTTGTTTGGACTCTTAAAAATAAATATCCTAAGTATTTGTAAATTTATGTTATAATTAATTTTAGAGTGTTTCATATCTAGATTTTTTTTATAATAGATTTTACCTAACTTTATTTTATTTATAAGATTCTTTTTATAAATTTGATGTGATCTCGTACTTTTTAATTATTTATTCTGTTTACTTTTTTAATACTACTTTTTGATATAATAAATATGATCGATGAGTTTGAAGTATCAATTTTTACTAATCTTTATCAAATAAAATATTAAATACCAGTGACTATTTGTTTTGGAGTGTGAAAGTATTCAAATAATGAAGATAAAAAAGAAAGGAAAGAGATGTGACAGTTAGGAAAAAGACAAAAAGAAGATGAAGAGAAACGTTAAAAATATGTTTATAAATAGTTACTAAGTTAGGATTATATTCTTGAATGGTCCTTGAACCACTTTTTTATATGGTGAGGGTTAAATTAAACCTTTCTTTTACCGAAATTGATGTTTCTAACAATTTTAAATGTTTTTTACATTATTACGAAGTTTTATATCAATTAAAACAAAGATTTAGGATTGATACTCAAGGAGAATATTTATGGATTAATTTCAGTTTGAAAACCTAGTTAATAGTTTTAGAGTTTATTTTTTTTAAAAATTTATGTTAGATATTATTATTAATTTTGACATTTCACTATAAGAAAAAAGCTATTTAGAGGGTAAGTTTTAGATATCAAATAAAATAGTTGTTAATTGTGACCAAAATAATCACCAAATTATGTTTTGGTTGCTAAACAACTACAAAATAAAAGTAATGATTGAATTTAGTGACCAATTAAGTCAAGATAATTGGTATTTAACATTAGCTACCAAGATTTTAGTCACTTATACCATTAGATTCTAAATTGGTATCTAATTAAGTTAGAAACTAATTTAGAATCTAATGGTATTAGTGGCTAAAACCTTGGTAACTAATATTAAAATACCAATTATTTTGACTTAATTGGTCATTAAATCCAATCATTACTTTTATTTTGTAGTTATTTAGCAACCAAAACCTCATTTGGTAATTATTTTGGTCACAATTAGCAACAATTTTATTTGGTAGCTAAAAATCGGTCTCTAATGAAGATTCATCTCAAAAATCGGTCTCTAATGAAAATTCATCTCAAAAATCCAACCATTTGACATCTAAAGATTCATCTCAAAATTTAACAATCATATTTCATAATATTGAAACATAATATTAAAGATAAACTAGAATCACGATTCTCTCTCTCTCTTGTGCTTGCATTCACAACTTTACTAGCAGCACCTTTTGCAACCTCCATTGCATGTACGACCACCACAACAACCATAAAGACAATACCGTCCTCTTTGGCCTAGGTACTCGCCATCGCCACCAAGGCTAGGGTAACCACCACGACTAGTGTAGACACCGCATCCAGGATAGCCACCACCAGGGTATTCACCACCACGACTAGGATAGCCACCACCACCAAGGTATCCACCACCACCACCAAGATAACCACTGTCATAACAGAAACTCTCTCTCTCCTAAAACGCTCTCTCTCTTTATCTCATCAGTTCATCCATGGCTATCGAAAACTTCCAAATCGAAAGAACAATTAAACCCTGGAATGTCACGACTTACTTTTTCTCACATTTTTCGAACAACTTTGGAAAAAATGATATGTAGAGAATATTTCAAAAGTGCGGAAGGTTGGATGAAGTGTTTATATTAAGAAAGCTAAACCGGTGGGGGAATAGGTTTGGTTTTGTGAGGTTTTGGGACGTGAAGAACATTGTGAAGTAAGAAAAGGAACTCGATGCGATCAGGATAGGTGTCTTGAAGCTATATGTAAATCTCCCAAGATATGCGAAAGGTGGTGAGATTAGGCAGAGTAATCGTAACAGGATCATGTGTGGAGATGATGGAAAGCGAAGCTATGGAATCCTGGATATTGGCCGTGTTAATTGTGGTGGTAGAGTGCCAAGTGGTGGAAACCAGGTTAAACATGATAATAAGAGTAAATCCAATAAGCAGAACAAAGTGGTTGATAAACAATGAAGGTTGAAGGAAAAGAACATTAATATGAGGAAAGAAATGAAACCACATATGTGTGACGGTAAAAACGAGTGCATAGGCCAAAACATTAATACTCAGCGCTGAAACTACCCTGGCTTGAGAATAGTTGGGTGGGTACAACGGTGAAGCATGTTTCGGTAGAGAAGGTGCGTGAACAACTAATGAAAGAAGGCCTTGGATCTGTAAGGGTGAGATATTTGAGAGATAACCATTTATGTACTTAAGGAGGAGGGTGTCATTTTGGGATCCGGTGATTGACAAAATCAAGTCTAGGTTGTCAAGATGAAGGGAAGATTACTTTCTATGGCAGGTAGAGTGTGCTCGATTAAATCGGTAATCACTACACTACCTTTATTCTACGTATCTTTCTTTAAAGCCCCTATCAGTGTATGCAATAAGATTAGGAAATTACAAGCTAAATTCCCATGGAGTTGGGCTCATAAGGGCAACAAAATAGCTTGGGTTAGTTGGGAAAAGGTTTATAGGACATGTTAGGAAGGTGGATTAGGAATTAAAGATATTGGTAACTTCAATGTTGCTCTGTTAGTTAAGTGGAAATGGAGGCTGGGTGGACAAGAAACATGTTTATGGAGTGAGGTATTAGAATCTCATATGGGACTTGGAAGGAATTGGACATTAATTCACTGAATAAAACACAGTCCTGGTGGTGGTGAGATCTAGCTAGAGTATGTGAGAAGGGTGCTAGGAAAAATTGGTTCGACTATATAGTGAAGTTACGGGAGGATACATGGGTTGGTGATCAATCTTTAAAAGAAAAACACCTTAGTCTATTCTCCATTTCGGAATGTAAATAGAGCACATTGGCAGAGGTAGGGGTACGTGATCAAGAGATTTTTATGCATATATCTAGTTGGAATTTAGGATTGCGAAGAGCTAGGTTTGAATGAAGGAAGTAGTTGGAAGAGCAGTTGATTAACAGTAGCCTAGTTGTGCAAAGAAGGATTGACAGCCAGGATGGGTGGATATGGTTAGGGGATGAAAAACAACAATATATGGTTAAGTTCGGGTACATTATATTGAATAGGGAAGGCAATATGGAGAGGTCAGAGGTCTTCTAGCAGCTATGGACTTTAAAAGTAGCGCCATCAACAGTAATATGAGTATTGAGAGTTATGTTGGACAGACTACCTACTACAACTAACCTGTTTAGAAGAGGAGTCTAGTTGGAAACATATGTTTTCCCATTGTGAAAGAGGATGGGCGAGACAGTTCAACATCTGTTTATCAATTGTGTAGTGGTGCAGGAAGTGTGGGATGCTTGTGAGAGATGGGTTGGGACAATGCCCATTAGGCACGAGTCAGCTTTGCCTCATTATCACCATTTGCATTTACTGATGTTAACGACAAAAGGTAACCCCTTATGGAAAATAATGTAGTGACTATTGTGACTGAGACATAGGCTCATGGAAATAAAGTGGTTTTTAGAAATGGGGTATTGGATAGTCTGGAGATTTTTAGTCTTGCCCAAATTAGGGGATGGTTTTGGTTAAAACATAGAGTAAAGAGAGCTTAGTTTACTTACTCTGATGGGATGTTATGCCCTTTAAATTGTTTGGAATATCTAACTTAAGATGTATTGCTCTCACTCGTTTCTCTAGCATAGAATGTGATGTGGATGCAAGAAAGTATTTACAGGTACCGAAGACGGACCTTCCAAGAATAATTATGAAAGGACTACATTTGACAAGTTATAACTTATGAGTCTTTATCCTTATAATTGTGGTACATTAAGGAGAAGGTTGTTAAAAAATCGTATGTGCAGTCTTGATATTTGGAGGATCATTTAGTATTTTACTGTTTGAGGGTGTATCCCTTCATAAGACTCATAAAGTAGGATCTCTATAACATTTATATATATAAGTTTAGTATACTTGCTATGATTCTGTATATGGGTTGAGATACCCCTTAAGTACCTCATACTTACGGGTTGAGATATCTCTTAAGTACCTCACATTAATATATTATTTTTGGTTGAAAATAATTTTGATATTGATTTTAACACTAGTATTTTTTTTTTCAAAATCAATTTTAAATCCAAAATAATTAAAAAGAAAACACGACAAATAATTATAAAGAATATCACACATCAAATATATGATAATAAAAAAAAAGTTTAATAGACTCCAAACTTTATTCAGCATAATAATACGAAATGTGATATGATAAAACAATCAATATTTAATGGTAAATATATGTATATAAAACTCACATAAGTGAATAAAAATCATTTTTTAAATAAATATTAATTATATATATAATATAATATGGTTCGAAAGAATAGTACCTCCATGTTTATTTCACGGAACTCAATTTCTAATTATTAACAATTTGAAAATAAAAAGTAAATATCAATAAAAGGGTGTATATCTCCCCTTTTTATCTAATTTCACGTGTAGTGTGTCTTTAGTTTAGTCCGAAATTAAGAAAACAAAAATAACATAAAAGTGTTTTATATTTTTATTTTATGTTTTCTTTTTCAACTTTTAACAAGTCTATAATATTTTTTTAAAAGAAATCTTTACAAAATTTTTGCAAAGGCAAAAAAAACAACAAAATAGAGTCGGTCAAAAACCTATTCAAATGGCCCAAAATCAACATTTATGCGTTAAAGTATCATCGCGACATGACGGACGCTAAATTGCTGGAAGTTAGTTGAAATAAGTGTTGACTATTAGAGTAAAATTGACACAAAAACGCTCTATAATAAAATATTATATAGCCTGCATCGGTCAAGCCATTGCAAAGATTGAAGTAGATTGTGTGTGTTGATATTTATTCATTTTAATCACTTTTATATTGTATAATGATAATAATAATAATGATAATAATAATAATGAATCAATTAGTAATTAATAGGTTTTTGACCATTTTTCTGTAATTAGGCTAATTGGGCTTTAATTAAAAGTTTGATCCAATTTGATGCAATTTTTGAAATTTTTTCCAAACTTCAGTATGTTTCGTATTTTTTCCATAACTTTGGCTACGGACTTTGGATTAACATTCTCTCTATCTCGTTTTGCAAATAACTCGAAGATCTATAAACATTATTAAAGGGCCCAAGACCAAATTCAAACAGAAAAGTGAACAAAAGGCTTTGAAGTTGGCATACAAAATCTAGACGGAACTTGAAGTGGAAATCATAATGTTAAGTCAAATTAGGCCAACCTACAATGAGCCTGTCCACATTAAGTGCTAAAACGAATTAGGGTTTTGTTTTGAGGGTTTGATAGATTGTAAAAGGCGAGGAAAAGATATACACATTGTTATCATATTTTTACGACAACTACACTTTTACGTTTTTAAATTGGAAATACATTTTCGGTTATTTTCTTTGCTTCTCTTCTTCACTCTGACATTTTCTTCTTCTTTTAATTCGTGTTTTACTTCAATTTGGGATGTCAACAATGATGATAAGCGGCAAAGTTCTTTATTCAATTCGGTGCCCGGAGGTTCTCCCATTTTCGCCAATCCTTAGGTTTTATGTTTTGTATTTCTTTTCACATTTACATGTTCACTTGCTATTTTAGTTTTATTATTAAATTTAATAGTTGAATTGATATTGTGATTGAATTAATACAATCCGATTGGAATGTGGTGTGGAATTTCCCGAATAGAAATCAAGTCGAACCGACAATGTTGCTCACGACGCGATTGCATTAGTTTGGCACATTGAGTGTTCGATTAAATCTTTCATGATAATGGAGTAGTCGAGGCGTTAGATAGATGCAGGGATTCCAGTTTATTTAACCCACGAATGTAATTTGGACTGTGTATAAGAACAAGTGAGGAATTTTTTGGAGAACGAAACAAATGTAATTCCATAATATGTTTTCAAAATGAGATTTCCATAACATGTTTCTGAAAAAGAAATTTCAAAACTCAAATTGAACTTTCAAAAAGTATTCCATAATTGATTTTTACACCCCCAAAATTCATTCCCAAATGTCAATTTTAGAAGCCATTTTTACACCCAAATTCATTTCGAAATGTCAATTTCAAAAGTCATTTTACACTCTAAAGGCAAGACTGGTGTTTTGAAAGTATGATGAGGTGTAGGAAGCAATTGCCTCATTGTTTCTCTCTGTTTTGGACGCTTTCTTTCTACGTCTCCATGACTTCGTCATGCACTCTCATATTTTTTTAAAATATCGAAAATATATTTTTTGAATTATATAATTCAAAATATAAAAATTATATTTTAGATTGTATAATTTAAAATATAAATTTTTTATATATTTCAAATTGTAAAATTTAGAATATAAAAGATTTAAAGAGTATAGGATTTATTTAATTTTTTCGTTAAAGATATAATTGTCATTTTATTGAATCCGAAGAAAATATGGAGGTGCAGAAAGAATACGTCCTTTTTCGTTGATTCTCTTCCAAGACTGAGCTAAGAGGGCCTAAATATCAATGTCCGCAGCCCAAATGATAATAGAGTTCTAATGAATGCGGTGTTTCAGTTTTTTTGACCCAATCTAGTGTTACGTTGATTTTATTATTACTCTCCTCTTTTTAATCTCAAAATCTTAAAAGCAGAAACCAGTGATTATATTATATATGTGCTTTCCAATCCTTTTATCCAGCTAACTATTCCACTTTTTAGACAATTTCTTTTTTTCTTCCATTAAAATTATTAAAACTAAGCTTCTACTTGTCCTCGTTTTGAATTTTATTTCTTAAACTAAAAAAATTACAAATTTATAATCTCTAGACATCTATAAAATTAAGTATTCATTCATATTATTACTAAATGTATACATAAATACTACTTTTTATAACGGTTTTAATATATATATCGTAAACACTCGTAATAACAGTAATAAGATATCTAGAAAAAAAAATTCTTGTTCACATATAAAAGAATGATTGTTGTTAATCTCTAAAGTTTTATTTTTAATATCTAAATATATTGAATAATTATTTCTCTTATTATTTCTAACTAAAAAAGTTTTATCAGATAAGAAATCTTGTAAATTTCAGTACCTACTAGGTACTAAATAATCAAAAGAGTTATAATTAAAGTTATCACTTATACATATATATATATATATATATATATATATATATATATATATATATATATATATATATATATATTCCTATAATTTTATATTTATCATTATTATTATGGTAATTGATTTATTAAATGTGTTTTTTTATTAGGATGACTATTATTGTAATTATATTAATAAAAATATAAATATACGTGTGATTCCGCTTATACTATCACTAGTATTATTAATACTAATAAAGACAAAGCATCATTCTTATTATTAATTACTTTTGGAAATACATGTGATTGTGTTTTTTTTATAAAAATAACAATAAAATATTTTTATAATAATAAAAAATATTTTTATAATAATAAAAATATTATTATAATAATAAGAATATCATTAAATTTTATATTAAAACTATGTGTTCATAACAATCAGTTATAAAAATAAATCCATCTTATTAATTTTTATGATTTTATTATCGATATTTTTCAAATAATTAAAGTAGTAATATAAAATAATTGAGTTAAAAAAAGCAATGAGAAATATAAAAAGTTACAAAACATAAAAAAAAAAAATGGTAAAGAATTGTTTACATAGAAGTAGTTAAGCCTAGAATCTCTTTATTAATGGTACAGATATATATACACTCCAGATAAAAAATATTCTTTTATATACACTCCAGATAAAAAATATTCTTTTGACAGTTTGTTAGGTTTTCTTTAACAAATATTTAATGGAAAAAATAACTGCTTAAATATTAAAACTTAACCGGTTTTTATTTTCTTTATAGAAAAACTAAAACTAAAAAAGTACTAATAATGGCTATATGAACTAAATAACTATATATCCCATTTTTAATGTATATTTTCCTTTAAAACACGAAACTAATGATATTTTTAGTTTAATATTTTAATTATCTTTATTGTGTGGTTTTAAACCTTTCAATTTCAAACAATCAATGATAGATAATATTTAGCGATTTTTTAAAAAAGTTCTTGATAATGCACATTCTTGACCTAAAATTTTACTGAAATTCAAAAATATAATAAATGACTTTTTCAACTTATGTTGTTATAAAAAATATATAATACTATAGCATATCTTTGAATTCAACTCTTTACAGTGTTTGAAAAGATGAAGGGATGGTCCCAACCTTTTGTTTTCTTATTCTACCTCTCATAAGCATGCTTTGATTACTTGTTTTTAAAGTAAGATCCAAAGCTCAAGTTATATTGCTATAGTACAACCAAACAAAAAAATATTACAAATCACAGTGAAATTTAAAAACAGGAAAATGCCAAATTCGGAGTGAGCAAAAAATATAAGTTGGATTCCCCTTATTTGTCTCTTAAGGCCCTTTACAATAGTAATAGCTTAAGAATCCAAGATTCTTTGAATTTTTGAACCTCCTCCAATGATAATCTAAACAATTACTTGGTTTGGATAACATGCACCCCATATAGTGACTTTTAAGTGTTAATACTAAATAATAAAGGAAGAACTTTGTACTGAACGAACTTGATTGTAGAAAATACTAGAATTTTAACTTTTTAAAAATACGATTATTGAAAAAGTATTGGTTTAATATCACATGTAAAAGTCCATAAAAGATAATAGATAAATTATTATGATTGACTAATTAAGTTAACTTCGAGATTTATTCCACATTGATATATTTTTAGAAAACTACACAAATATAGTATAGACAAACCTCACTTTGGTTATGCTGAACAAAGTGAACCAACTGTTTTTGTGCAATGTATAAATTCATGAAGTGGCCTGGGAGAGTTAATTAGGTTTGAACTAATTTCATGCATGTGTTCCCCATGTCCGATATATTAAGCTAGCTTGCATCAACATCATAAAAGATTTTTTGAGTGATCGATGTGGTTGAGTTAGGTGAACATTGTCACTACCTAATGAATTATCCAATTAATACCCATCGATTACATATACATAATATCAAAGTAAGATTAAATAGAAATTTAAGTCAAATTTATATATTAGTTGATGTTTTATATTAAATAAAAATGAATAAGATCAATAGTGTATATATATATATATATATATATATATATATATATATATATATATATATATATATATATGAAAAAAAATCATACATCTATTCGATTTTAAATTATAGGTACTGTATTAATTTCTTATATAAATTTTGAAAATTATAACTTTTTA
>Ga0209489_106393_pt1 | contig 19012 bp, 2 predicted proteins | sample SiratrowhiteBW_FD_187527 | JGI IMG/M metagenome (GOLD analysis project Ga0209489, IMG submission 187527) | Root nodule microbial communities of legume samples collected from California, USA - Siratro white BW (SPAdes) (version 2) | ecosystem: Host-associated > Plants > Roots > Nodule | place: USA...
TATATATATATATATATATATATATATGTTTATTGGGATAATGTATAATTTTGATGTATGTTTTTTTAATTAGGTTATATGGAGTGTAACAAATTTTTAGTTTCAAATTTAAACACCTTAAATCACATACATTTATTTTTCGAAAAAAATATATCCCTCGAAAAATCTTGAAAGCATTTAAAAAAATATTGTAAAAATATTAAACTGTTTTTTAAATTTCATATTTCCAATTTATTATTTTTTTAAAATCAATTTAATTTAATAATAATTATTTTAAACTGATAAACATTAATTTAATATTTTAAATTAAATATAGTAACACGACAGTTTATATGATGTAAATACTTTCCTATTAATATTTAAAAAATATTTTTATTTTTTTCTAGAAAGATGTTTTTCTAAAAAGAAACATGGATAAGAATTTGGCTTTTAGGAAACCAAATTCTGATAACATTTTGGGTAAAAAGAACACGTGCCACTGTCTTTGAAGGTGAATAAGATTAGTTTTAGTTAGATAAGTAAAGTTGTATTCAGTTTATTTGGAGAAATTTTGTAGGGAAAGCATTATTTAGTAAGTACAAAAACCGTTACTTTCGAATTACATTTTTCTATCTTTCTGTTTAATATTCTCAACTGTCTATCATTTTCAATATACTTTTTTTTCTCTCTTCTTTTAACTGAATTGTAATACTTTAAAAATAATAACCTACAACTATTAAAAACAACTCAATAGTACAATTGAAGAGATGAGTTATAAATCTAAAATATCATTTATGTATTTTGTATTGACCAGTATTTAAATATATACAAAAAAATAATATTCAATCAAGAAAGATTTACATAATACCAAAATATAATTTTACCTACTTATAAACCACATACACGATCTGAATAATATGACAAAAAACTAAATTATGTAATCGTTAACAATTTCAATTAAGTCTAAACATCTATAAATACAGATTCATTCTTCATGAGTACTCACTAAATACTCTTCTCATATCCTTCTAAAACTCTGGCGCTCATTAGCAGTAACACTCGATCGCATACCAATCTCAGGTTTCCGCTCGATTTTAGGTGAGAAGATATTTAACTTGTATATTTGAAATATTTATATTATATTTTAATTTAAATTATCCATTTATATTATGATTAAAATTAATTTTAAATTGAAATGGTAAACAATTAAGAATGGTTAGGAACAAATCTTTGATTGGTTGGTTAAAATTGTTGATAGTAGTATAATTCCGAGAGTTGATTTGACAAGATTCGCTAGTATTTTTTTTTGTATTTTTAATAAATTTAAACTAATAAAAATTGTGTGGGATTCTTCAGATAACAAATCTCTTAATCAGATTTAAATATTTTCAAGAATATATTATATTTATTCACTTAAAATATTTCCAACTGGATCATGCTTATCTAAACTGAAAAATAAACAACAATTCCAGAACTGCGGGTATCTCCTGCTTCTTTCTCTATATAAAACACTCTTCTCTTCTCCTCAAGTTCAACCTATTGAAATCGGTGAAGAACAAGTTTCGATCGGTATACTCATTCTTTCACACCTTAACTCTTTACTTCCTGTTTTAAATTGTTATAGATCCAGGTGTTTTGTCTTTAGATTAAAGCTTGCAGTTTTTGCTTCCGTGTCGTTTGAAGTTACTTCATTTGAAGTTGTTGCTGCCTGATCTCTGTTTATAGAATATCTATGATGTTAGTGTCTTTAGTAATTGTAATACAACGATTGAGTGACTTTTCCTGATCTGCTGATCGATTTTCTCTCTGTCGCTCTCTATCGCGCAGGTACTGACGTCGAGATGAAAATGAAATTGGGGAGAACGTTACTTCTTTTTGTTTGTTTGGAATTCTTCTGTTATGCAGTGGTACTGTTTCTGTGTTCCTCTGTTTGTGTATTATAATTTGGGATTCTGGATCATGATATGTAATTACAATTTATTTTGAATGATGGCAAGCAGATTGCTACTCCTCAGACTTGTCCTGCTAGCAATGTGGACAAATGCGGCGATTCAGATGGATGGGAAGGAGAGTTTTTCCCTGAAATTCCAAAGATTAAATACGAGGTACACTTGTTTATCATTGTATACCGTACAAGATAACAAGGACATATAAGTAAAGAGACCAATAAAATGAAAGGGTTTATTCGATTATTGACTTGTTTGGAAGCCTAAGATTGTTCTAAATCCTCCAAAGTTTCGGAACTTTAAAATTGGATAAAGTATCAATTTGGTTCATGAAGTATCAACCTCTCTACTAAACAGTCCGTAAACTAGTGGAATTATATTAGCAGTCTCCAAGGTATTAGAAATTGTGTTACATCGTCAAGTATTGAAGAATTCTTCAAATTAGGCCCTCAATGCGAGTAAAATATATCAACTCAAGGACTAGATTGATGGCTATTCAGTACTTTAGGGACCACTTATTAATTTCATTAGTTTAATGACTATTTAACAGAGACGGTGATGTTTCAGTAACTGAACAATAAGTTTATTGCATAGTAATGCCCCCTTACACTTTGCACAAAAGACTATTCTTTTGGAAGAACCTTTCTCAACTGAATTAGTTTTTATATTTTGTTTTGCATCTATATTTTAGTGTGAAAAATATTATTTGAGAATTCTTTATGGGGGCTGTTACTTTCTCTATTTTCACGTGTATTCCAGAATTTTTGTTGTGTGAATACTTATCTGTGCATGTTTGTATTTAATTTACAGGGCCCGTCCAGTAAGAATCCACTTTCTTTTAAATGGTATAATCCAGAGGAGGAAATTCTTGGAAAGAAAATGAAGGTGGGAGTTTCATATATATTCCAAGAAGTTGCCATTTTTATCTATACCTTATTGTCCACCTACACCAACAGGATTTTAACTTTAATTTATTCTATAATAACTGCAGGATTGGTTCAGATTTAGTGTTGCATTTTGGCATACATTCCGCGGAACAGGTGCTGACCCATTTGGCGCACCAACTAAGTATTGGCCATGGGAGGATGGTACCAACTCGTTAAACATGGCCAAAAGGCGAAGTATGCTAGTTCTTGACTCTCCATATATACTTTACATTCACAGATTTGTTCGTGACATAATAAAATTCTCTTAATTAACACAGTGAGAGCTAACTTTGAGTTCATAAGCAAACTTGGTGTCGATTTTTGGTGCTTCCACGACAGGGACATTGCACCTGATGGAAAAACTCTTGAGGTGAGTTAACGTTTCTCCACTCAATTGCAATTCTTAGAGATGATCAAAGTGGAGATGCAGTGGCGTATGCTTACTCATTTATTATATCTGGAATATTCAGATATGATCACAGTTGGTGGAATGTGCTTTATTGATTAAAACTCTGTTGCTACATTTTATAAATCTGCTTTCTGAGCTGTTAGATTGCTCTTGTTGTCTTTATCATAGGAATCTAATGCAAACTTGGATGAAGTGGTTGCCCTCGCTCAAGAGCTCCAGACTAAGGTATATTAGTTTTCACATACATCATTCTTAAGTAGGAAAAATCAATCTAGCAATTTGTACCAAAGCCCAAATGATTGCTGAATTCCTTGTATTTCCTGTTAGCAATTTCACATGAATGAATGGTATGCATTGTTTTGGAGCTTGGGGAATGCTAAAATATAAGATTTGTTTAGCCAATTCTGGTTTCAACATGCGCCCATACCCTCTTCTTTTTTCAAGTGTGCAATGTAATGAATATATTTAGAGTTGGTAAATAAGGAAGAAATTATATGTACTGTCTCTTTTTCTTTCCCCTTTGTCTGTCTAGTTCATGAAGTGCTTTTTTTTTATTTAAATTCCTGTGATCCTGTTTATACAATATTCTACTAGAGCACTGTTGTACACACATGTATTTTTTGTCTTGAGGTTAACAACCATATTACATGTAATGGTTTTGTTGTGTTACCATGTAGGCTAAAAAAAGAGTGTTATGGGGAACAGCTCAGTTGTTCATGCATCCTCGTTACATGCATGGTGCTGCTACTAGGTAACATATAATGCAATTACCTCCTGAATTTATGGTCCTTATGCATGTTGGGTTCATTGCTGAGTAAATGAACTTCTTTACAGCTCTGAATTAGGGGTCTATGCATATGCTGCTGCACAAGTGAAGAAAGCCATGGAGGTAAATTGTGTGTGCATGCAAGGTTCATTGTATTTGAAGAACCATTCTTCTTGTACTGATTTATATATATTGCAGGTGACACATTATTTGGGGGGAGAAAATTATGTTTTCTGGGGTGGTCGTGAGGGTTATCAATCTCTTTTGAACACAGATATGGAGCGAGAGCTTAATCATATGGTATGTGAATAATTCTTGCTTTGAATTAATTATTTGACTTTACTGCCTTTTTTTCTTGTATTTCTGAACAATATATGAAGAATCTCCTTGAAATTAATGAAACATTAGTTCTATTTGCATGCTACAACAACAACCACTTCTTAATGTGGATATGAAAGAAATATATGCAAGCAAGGCCACATCATAAAGCCTCAAGGAAAAAATTGACCTTAATGCATATCTTGAATGACATAAATTTGTCTATCCTTCATAGTGTTTCTTAGAATAAAGAGTGACGGACTTGAATCACGAGCTTATGACAATCCATTGCCTACTCCAACAAAAATCAAATAAGCTTGTTTTCTTATTTTCCATCTCTGCTGACTTTCCTAATGCGGTTTATTACCTGATTACAGGCTAGGTTTTTTGAAGCAGCTGTAGCGTACAAAAATAAGATTGGATTCAATGGTAACATTCTGTAGAATGCCTACTATCTATCATTTTATAGCACTAAATTGTGAAATATAGATGCTTGGAAGATTATATAAGATTCTTAAAAATTTTTCTGTTTATGTGTCACTACACCAAAATATTTGAATGAAAAATTTATTTTTCACTTAATAAAGATTTTTTTTTTCCTTTTGTAAGTCCTTTTCCATGTGCCATTTCAGGGACATTGCTGATTGAACCTAAGCCACAAGAACCTACGAAACACCAGTAGGAATCTTACCTGTTCATTCAATACTTTCGCAGCACCTGTTACCTATACTAAACTTATGTCTCTACAGGTATGATTGGGATGCTGCAACCTCAGCTAATTTCTTGCGAAAGTATGGACTTGAAGGTAAATTATATACATGTCCTTTTCACCTAACTGTCTCCCCAGGAACTAAATTTGAATGGGATATTTTTCTACATTTAAAGTTTAGGTTGTCATGCATACAGATTTTGAACGGTATATAAATTTCTTGATGTGCTTAAATAGAGATATTATGCTACTTACCTTTTTCTGCTATAGTCTTTACCTTTGCTTTGAAGGCGTATCAGTAATTCTGTTAGTATTTTTCTCAATGACACGTTTTTTCTCTTAAAAAAGCTCCTTTCTCCCTAAAATTAATGGTCAAATGGTCCATTGTTTGAATTAATATAGTCAATGCCAAAATATTGCTCTAATTTTCTTTATTAAGAACAATGTTATTAACTTATTACAATTTACAAATTTCTCTATCTCATTTCTTTTCCTTCTCTAGGGGAATTCAAACTCAACATAGAGTGCAACCATGCCACCCTCTCTGGCCACAGGTGAATTGATCATTGTATCTTGTGTTTACATGGGCTGTCCTTGATCTTACTTTTCCTTTTAAATTTGACATTCATAAATCTTAACTGGAGCTGGACATGATCTTTGTACTTTCAATTTCTGCCGTAATATGCAGTTGTCATCATGAGCTCGAAACTGCAAGGATCAACGGATTGCTGGGTAATATTGATGCTAACACTGGCGATCCTCAAGTTGGTATGTATGCATTTTCTCATTGAATAAATATTGTAACTTTTAACATCGAAACAAGAACCGTTAACATGTCACATGAGTTAATGTTGTAACATGGAGCTGTTATCATTACTGCAGGTTGGGACACAGATCAGTTTCTGGTAGATATTCAAGAGGCAACCCTGATTATGCTCAGTGTGATCAGAAATGTAAGAAAATGCTTTCCAGTGAGCTTGCATCATGAAATGCAACACACTTAATGTTAAGAAATGCAATCTCGTCTGACCAGGTTCTTTTTGTTTTCTTTTTGTCTTTTCCAGGGAGGACTTGCACCTGGTGGATTCAACTTCGATGCGAAATTGTCAGTCCTTCTCTATCTTAATGTACTTATATTCCTGTTTGTTTGTTTTATTTTTTTTCTCTCAGTTTCTTTACAAATATGCAGGCGGAGAGAGAGCACTGATGTTGAAGACTTATTCATAGCCCACATTGCTGGAATGGATACCCTGGCCCGTGGACTGAGAAATGCTGTCAAGCTAATTGAGGTGACACAGGATCCTTCATTTACATCTATTGTTTCCCTCATAATTCAAATGTGCAAACTCAATGAAAGCCTTTAAATTTCTCTTGAGAATCAAACTAAACGTTTCTCATTATGTTTTATCGAAGGATGGTTCTCTGTCTGAGCTTGTCCGTAAACGATATCAGAGTTTTGACACTGAAATTGGGGCTCAAATAGAGGTAAAATTCTCCAACAGTTTTCTTTTCTCCTTTAATATTGCCTTTTAATTAACTTGATCGAAATGGATGTTAACGTAGGCTGGTAAAGCTGACTTTGAACTGCTGGAGAAGAAAGTCAAGGAATGGGGAGAACCAAAGGTTGCTTCTGCGAAACAGGTAACTCGAAATATAACTTTCTGTTAAGAAGGTTGAGCATTAAATTTTTTGCTCGAGAGTAAATTTTTGCTCCCCAATGTGTAATGAACAAATATAAATTTGATTATTCAGCTTGAAAAATAGAGCAAGACCCCAAATTTCTAGTAAACACCAGGATCCAAACACCTGAATTATCATTAAAGACATCCCCGCGTCCAGTTCTAACCCCCAAACCTAGAATACATCAACGCTACGTTCAAAAATATTATCCTCTCTATCTAGGAGGTCTAGCTCAGTTGGATGAATTCCACTCTTCCATTTGTTTAAGAAAATAGATAATATTATCCTTTTGAGGATAATGCTATCTATATTACCACCATTTCAGCAATTAAGGAGCTTTTGATGAAACGACACTCTTCCTTATACATGTTTTCCATAAACCTAACCAACTGAGATTAAGAAAATGCATTTGATCCTCTGCTACACACACACACGATGAAATGGATCAATTTTCTTTCCAGATATATATATATATATATATATATATATATATATTATTTGTTATGGGAAGTATGAAAATATTTCTTGTATATCCATGCTGATTGACTAATTAAATTGCTTTTGCCCAAGCTGTTTTATTCTATACTTGTTAACATTTTAGTCCTCTCTGTGTATTTACGTATCGACAAAATAGATTCTAATAAAGGTCTTTTGCGGTATGTTACAGGAGCTAGCCGAGATGATCTTCCAATCTGCTTTGTAGAGAGTATGGCGACTATTTTCGTTTTATTATATTAGGAACAGTTTAGTATATTAAGTTTACGAATAAAAGGAAATTGACTTATGTCTGCTTCATTTTCCTTAGAAAAAAAAAATGTAAAAATAAAAGTGTGGATCTGATATCTGATAGGCCTTACAAAGCCTAGTGAAGTGCGTGTTAGGTTATCTATAAAGTCACGTGACGCATATCTTCTCTGGGTTTAAGTTAATTAATTTTAGTTTACTGTTAGTTTGGTCTTTATTTATTATCTATAACTATATAAAATATTTAAAAATTTAAAACGTACACATTTTTACTTTCTATTTTGTCTCTATTACTTTTTTTTATTCGCTAATTTATCTTGCTAATTCTCTGATTTATCTATATAACTACATTCTTTAAATTATTCATAATTGTATTCGACAAACCACCTACTCTTATTATTTTTACTTCCTAAATACGAAGAGACATGGAGCGCTTCTTTTTCCCTGCTGATTCTTAAACACAATGCTCTGATCGTTCACACTGAAATCACCGATACCGCAACAAGAATGCAAGAGTAGTATGAGAAATGATGTTTCTACGTCGAATAATTATAATCAGGGAATTTTGAAAGGTTCTTTACGAAGATTATTTAAACTTATGAATTTTTACAAATTTTTAATTTATTTCAATAAATTTCGTATGAGGGATTGTCAAATTTGATTTTGGCTTATTTTAATAAGTTTTATAATTGAATCTATTAAAATTATTTTAGTAGTTTATTTATTAATAATTGTTTAATTAAGTACTTAAGTTATTTATACAGAAACAGGCCTAGTTATTTAACCACGTAGATTCGGATCCAAAAGGCATGTAGATGCAACCATAGAATGGGTGAGGCTTTTTCTTCTTGCACCCCATAATTACTAATTGCATTCCATAATTTTTAATAGAAGTGGCTTTTAGATTACATCTAAAAATCTTTTGGAACAAGCTTTTTGGAATTTCTAAAGCAGGATTTTTGGAATAAGATTTTCGAAATAGGATTTCTGGAATAGGATTTTTAAAAATTTCTGGAACAAAATTTATAAGTTGGTTGAAAGTTTACTTTAAATAAAAAAACTTCATAGTGTGTGTTGAGTTCACTTCCTATTTATTGATAATTAATTTGAAAGTTTTATTTTATTAACAAATAATAATTTTGAATGGGAGAATTATTAACGCAAAATACTTTACATATTCTTTTTATTTAATTATCAATAAATATTATTTTCAATTGAAAAAAAACATGTGTATTTTTAATTGACTATTATATAACTTTTTTTTTTAATTTTAATATATAATATGTAACCTATGTCTAACATAGTTGCTAAAGTACTAAATTCATAAAGTCAAATATATAGCATAATCAAACAGAAGCGGTCATATAAAACTGAAAAATAGTATAGAAAATAGATTAAGTTATTAAAAGTAGAAGAAATTATAAAAAAAAAGCATAATTGAGAAGATGTTATAGAAAGCATAACTAGGATTAGAGTGAAAAGTAACAACAGTATTTTTGTAAAACCATGGAAGCCTGACTATTAACGTTGTAGGTGTATAGGAATTGTAAGTGTTCAAAAGCAACTTAAGCTCTTTTAAGTTGGTCCATTTATAGAAAAATTCATGAAATTCATGAGTTTTAGATGAAACTTTGTGTTTCACTTCAAAGATTGTTCTTCCATTCTCTTTTAGATGACGTCACATGTTTTGTTGAAATAATTGATTTCCTCAATTCAGCTTATTATAATGTTTAGATGATATTAGATATTCTGTCGATAACCACATTTTTCTACTTAGTGAAATTTGTTCTGACTGAAATTTGAAAATTATCTCAACTACTTTGTTTTTATGTTTTGAAATAATTTTTTGATTAATTTTGATTATCGCTTTGTTTTTCTTTTTAATTTCACAATTATGTTTAATAGCCTCATGATGATATAACTTGGTTTGTTTTCATTACTCCTAATTATTGTATTTCTCTTCAAAATTTATATTTTTCAATCTTTTAAATGTTTTTTTTTCAAATTCTCTTTTACCATCTTAATTTTCACTTACATATTTGCAGTAGCCTTGTTCTATATATTATTTTTGAATTATTATTTTAAATCAAACATCTTCAAACATTACTTTGAATTACAGTCTTACAAAATATGACGTCGCAAATCATTTTAAAATGATTTGAATATATTCAAATACTCACACGCTTGAAAATTAAGTTTTATTTCATGATCTATTCAAACGAATTTAATCAGTGATAACCCATAACTAAGTTTTCGTTGTTCACTTATTAGAATTTTAAGGGTAGGAATGAGATGAGTGTGAGGTTGTTTCTTTTTTCATCAATTAAGGTTCTGAGAATAAATTCAAACTCTTTAGTTAAGTCAAATGATAGATTTGAGTAATTGAATTGGAAAATTATAATTTCTTTTTAAATGTAAATCAAAACTCAATTCACTTAATTTATGAGTTAAATGAGATTAAGTCAGGTTAGAGGTGAGTTGAGTCATAATTCCAAACAATTGTTTATAATTTTTTTATTATTGTTTTATTATAATTATTTATTACTTTTAGTTATTTTAGTTATATAGGTTCAGATTTATTTTTCTAAGTTTATAATGTTATTCCATAGTATTTGAATAATTTGGATGTTTAATTTATTTATTTGAATGACATAAGTCAACATTTTAATTTTTATTTATTATTTTTATAAAACCTAAACTTCTTAATTTTGGTTAATGTTTAATAAAATATATGAATACTCTTATTATACTCTTATAAATAGGTGTACTGAGTAAATCCATTTTAGGTGTATTACAATAAATATATGAACAAATTAAGAGTGCAAAATGTATTTAAATCGTTAGTATATTAGATTTTTTTATCATGGAATTTTGAAATATAATTTAGAATACATGATCTGAATTATATAATTATTATACAATTTCAAAACTTATATATTTTTTAAATTTCACTTTATACAATTCAAAATAGATTTCTCAATATCCAAAAATATTCTACGCTTATAAAAATAAAAAGAACAAAGTATCGGTTGCTAAAAGAAATTTTCCTGGTATAAGTTCTGGAAATGGAACAGAAAGGCCCAGGCCCAACTTTCATCGTGGCAGGCTAATTCCAATTCTATATGCAGGAAATGACAGTTGAGTTGAAAACGGGTTGCAATAGGTGCGAGATCCCAAAACCGAAAGGTGGAGGGCGAGGGAATCAAAACCATCTACTATTTATCTTCGTTTTCTTCGCCGGTCGTCGTTCCTTCTTTTTCCGTTTTCCATTCGTTTCTTCCCTCACAGAAATCTCGCCAAACCTAATCGATTCTTCTACTCTCTCCGCTTTCCAATGTATCGTCCTCCTTCCCTTCCTTCCACCATCGACGCCAATTAGATTCACACTCACATTCACTTCTCTCAGCTTCACCCTTTCTGCTTCGAGATCTGATCTCATTCTCATTCCTTTTTCTTTTCAGAAAGAAAAATTCATTACGTAATTGATCGATGTGCTAGTTGCAATTGCACTCTGTCAGCGTCCCTCTGCCGAATCGGAAGATGGGATTAGTGTTTACAAAATTGTTCTCCTCTCTCTTCGGTAACAAGGAAGCTCGAATCCTCGTCCTCGGCCTCGACAATGCCGGCAAAACCACTATTCTTTGTATGCTTCTTACTTCTCAGCTTCTTCCTCACCGTCCAATTTGAATCTGCTGTTTCTCGATCTGTTTCGTTTGATTTTTGTTACCTTCCTTTTCAGATCGGCTTCAGATGGGCGAAGTTGTCTCCACCATTCCAAGTTCGTACTCGATCTTGTTTTATATTTACCAAATCTTAATGTCCGTCTTTTCTATCTGGTTTTATTTTGTAATTTTTTATTCGTTTCGCTGCTAATATATTGGTTTTGGAAATTACTGACTAATGAGCGATCTTGTTTAAATTTTAGGTTCCTTTTATTTTATATTTGAGTTCGCTCACATTTATTATTTAGTATAATTGTTGCGTCTACTATATTAAATTATTAAATATGTTTCGTACGTTCCTTGGTAAAAAATGTAGACAAAATTTTGAATGCTGTTATTTTAGTTCTTTTTTTCTTTATATGTATGTGCTTGCACCTAGTAAATGTTTCCACTACTTTTATGGTATCGTATAGTGACTGATTAAATTATTTGATGCAGCTATTGGGTTTAATGTCGAGACTGTGCAGTATAACAACATCAAATTTCAAGTGTGGGATTTAGGTACGACCTTTGTCAACTTGATTCAGCAAGTTCTGTATATTTTGGTATTTGTTATGAATATGTTTTCTTCGTTTTACCACTGACTATGTCGAAGTAAACTAATCTAAGACCAGCATTAGAGTCAAAGAAATGACCATAGTGTAGTTAGAATTGACAAACATGATCAATGAGCAAGGTTCAAACTTTTTACTCAACAAGTTGTAATTAAAAATGGTTTCCTACTAATCCAAAAAATAAACAGGAATATATCTGAACATTTATTAATTTAAAATATTTAAATGTCCTTTTAGCCTTTCTGAATATTATAGGTTTCGTTTGACCCATTGCTTTTAAAATGTTGGTATCTAGTCTATGTCACCCCCCTTCCACAGTTCCTCTAAGTTTTCTGTTTTTGGCTCTTCATGATATTCTTCTATGTCATGCTAAATACAAGCAAACATGCATAGCTGTGTTTTAGACTTTAACTTCGTTAGTTTTATTACTCGTTGAGTGCAATACATTACAAATTAGTTTGCATAATTATGCTCTCCTTTGGCCATAAATACTTTTATTTATTTGTATTTTTGAATTTTGATACAGTTCAAGTGAAGATAAAAGAAAAACCTAGACAATAACGTACTTTTTTTTTCTGCTTCATGTTTCTTTCTATGTAGATCTAATTTGTATGTGTTGTTGGTTAAAGATTACTCTTTGGCTTCCATGTTTACATTGTTGTTTACAAATTACAAGCATGTGAATTTATTTCCTGACACTTAATGTGCCATGGCATAAGAGGGATTATTTCAAATGCTAATTCAAATGTGAAACATTTGTTTATACAGGTGGGCAAACAAGTATAAGGTAAACACTCTGGCTTCATTCTTTCTTCTTTTGACTAAATGTAGGTGTATAATCTTTTTTGTTTCTGCTAATATTTACTTTTAGCTCCTAGTACCTACCGGTGACTTTTGATATGCTATAATGTTACTAATTTATAAATTTAATCACTCCTATATGATATGAAGTTTCACCCCTGTAGTTTGGCACCTTGGCTCAATTATAATCTGCCAACTTGAGATTTGAACTTTCTATGCTTTTAAGGGCTGTTTTTAATCATATAGCCATCTACATGTCTTTTCTGTCCATGTTATCTTAAAATGCATGTCAGGAGCATATGCATCATGAAAATGCATTGTTTCAAGGAGTTTCTATGCCCAATGACAACCTCACTTTTCACCTATATTACTTGTGTCACGTCACATGATAGGCTGAAAAAAAGTACGTGTAGATAACATCATAATGGAACAAACTACTTGCATATTGAAAACTAAATGGGTCAAACCATAAAATGGGATAATAAATATAACCTTGATTGATATGTGTAAATATTCAAGAGTCGTGATACCAAATGATTGTATCAGGTTTTAAATAGCGAGATCTAGTCGGTAGCTACCCCTGCCTGCTACGGGGAGGAATATATTTTTTGATTTCATCAAAAAAATGAAATCTAATAGTGATGAATACTGGAAATTTTAAAGAAGACTTCGACTTTGATGAATATAGATGATTCCTATGGGAAACTTGTATTTGATTTTTGTTGGTATTCATTTGTATGTTTTGTTTAAGACATCTATGATTTCTATTGTTAATTGTGAACGTCATTAATTTTGAGCACTTTTATAATTTTTGAGAATTTATATGTATATATTGTACCCTATATAAAAATTTTAAAATAGTGGCTGTCCCGCTAAAGTGTTTTGGGGTCTAGCAGCTTTGGGCTGCTGCTATTTGGGATTTGAAACTATGGATTCTATAAGTTATTGGTAAGACAACTATTCTATCGAGCTAAATATGACATGAAATTGGGTAAGATGATTTAGATGTGTAAAAAATGTTATTGCAGACATTGGTGAGGGGAGTGGTTCACATTGTTCTATGTCTTGTAAAAAGTGCTTGAGAGAAGCTAAGGACATTACATTGGAGGAAATTATTAATTGAATCTCATTGAATAATGTTCTTGAGAGTTTGGTATATAACTAAGCTGTTGGTTTTGTGTAATCCATATAATTGATCTCATTGAGTGTAGTAAGGCTATTGTTGAAATTGATAATAGCAGAAAGATAGGCATTGTCATGTCTATCAGCATTTTTATTTTTCTGGGTAAGATGTAAAAGAAGAGGAGGACTTTGAGGCAGCAACAAATGGGAAAATTAATAGGGGGGGAGAGGAGGAGCAGGTTGAATAGAAAATGGGCAAGTTGATTCAGTAACAGTTTCAAGTTGAAGGGAAAAACTATAAAAAAGAAACCGTACTCAACCATGTTGTATTGCCTTTATATATGCTATAGACGAAATGTCCATTTATTTCTCCAACCTTTTTTTATTTGATTTTTTTTAATTTTTGTCCATAGGCCATATTGGAGGTGTTACTTTCCAAATACGCAGGCAATAATATATGTTGTCGATTCAAGTGACGTTGATAGGCTTGTGATAGCTAAGGAGGAGTTCCATGCAATTCTGGAGGTATTTCTCATTCCTGATTTGTGTTGTTTGTATAAATTATATTGACACACACACACATATCACGATCATTGTATTATGAAGAATTAGGATGATAAAAGTGTGAATGTGTACATGGCACTTACAACAACTTGTTCAAAATAAATCTAGGTTTGGAGTGTAAAATTGTTTAATTACATGTCATTTATTGCACTGATCTAAGAACTTGGTTTGGATACTTCTTGTAATACTCCTGTAGTCTTTAGTAATTGGTATTGTAGGAGAGTGGTGTTACTAAGTTGCTTAGGATGTAATAGAGTAATGCTTCAGGTATTATTTGGGATAGAAAGGTATCGCTTAAGCTAATAGGAAAATTTTGTTCTATAGCCATGCATCAATGATATATGGTATTGAATATTAAGCAATAAAGTGAACTAGAGCATAACGTAAATTTTGCAAAGATGAGAATGTTGAGTTGATTCATGGATAAATGATCATACAAGAAAAGATAAGATCATCAATGAATGAATGTTTCGAGAAAGTAGGAATTGAACCTATTGTGGAACAGATGATACAAGCAAGCCTGATAAGGTTTGGATATGAGAAAAGAAGGCTAATGGCAGCTTAGACAACACGATCGGATGGATATAGGATAGAACAGTTATTAAAACCATTAAAAATTATTTAAATCTAAATGGCCTTTTTGTGAAGAATTGGGGTTAAATTGATTTCCTAAGCATCATTCCATGTAGCCACTTACAGCTTTGGGAAAGAGTTTGTTGTTGTTGAAGGTTTAGCAATTATAATAGGGTTCTGAAGTTGTTTCCACATCTCAGTTCCTACAATTATATAATTGATGTGTTTTATTTTAACTTATCATTTTAAATGAATATATTTTCAATTATGGGTTTTAAATGTAGTTTTCAAATTGTCCTACACTTGTTGATTTATTCTGTTCTCTATTTTCCTATAGCATTGGTTATTGCATATGATTGTGATTTCAAGTTTTCATAAATAATACTTAATACTAAATTGTCTCTGAACCGTTACTCCAGGAGGAAGAACTAAAAGGTGCAGTTGTTCTCATTTTTGCAAACAAACAGGTCAGAATTAGATCTATATTTTTTGGATTCTCGTATTCCCCTTGGAAAATAAGAAGGAAATAATGAGTATGTAAAAAAGTTGGGAAGCTGATATTCTTAGTAGAAGGATAATGGCTAGGAACAAACTTTCCAAAACATTCTTTGTTTATTATCTGCTGAAATTTATTGCAAACTACAATATTGTGATGCAAAAGGATAGTTTTAAGTTGTGCCTAATTATTATATGCATGCTATATACCTTTTATGTAAAACTGAAATTTTGAAAAATAAATGTATAAATTTGTTTTAAACTGTCTCTTTTCACTATACAGGACCTTCCTGGTGCACTTGATGATGCAGCAGTGACGGAGGCTCTAGAGTTACACAAGATCAAAAATCGCCAATGGTCTATTTTCAAAACTTCTGCAATAAAAGGAGAAGGACTTTTTGAGGGCCTGGACTGGTAAGTGAAATTAAATTGAAGGTTGTTGCAAGGGAATTACGATTTGAAATATCCATAGATATTAGGTATCTTTGCTATATAGTTGTTTTTTCATTTCTTTTCTATATTTTTAGGATTTTTTTCTCTCCTTATATCTCCTTCCTTTTTGCTCTTTTATTTTTTATAACAAAAAAAGAAAAAGAATAGAACAATTTGTATGGATCTCTTATCTCAATAGAATAAAGTGCAGATCTAAGTGTTATTTTCTAATAGATAACTGGCAAGTTACTTCTGTCATTTGACCTGAATGGATATATTCCAATGGGTGAAATATGTAAGATATGTTTCCTGATAGAGAACCCTATCTAATAATATAATACCACTGACCTGGCGTCAGGTTTTTCTTTTTCTTCTTTCCTGAAAATATGAAGCTACCAAGGTTTAGAAAATATGAATGGTAACTTTGCTTATATTGGTCTTTTGAAAATCTGAATTTTGTATCATTTGCTTATGTATTTCTTATCTGCAGTTGTCAATTTAACATAAATCCTTCTTTGAGATATTACGCTGCCTCTAACTAATACATAACACCTTTTACAAATCTTGGTTATTATTGGCAATATTAATGTGAGCTTGTTATATAGGTTGAGCAATACACTCAAATCTGGAGGTGGCTAAAGTTGTCCGGCTTCAGTGAAATGATTGAATTCAGAAGGAAAGTTGACATGCGTATTTTGGTATCTCTTTCACTGTGAATGATGTTATAATAATAGATTATTAAAGCTCGTACACATGCGTTTGATTCCGTTTTGTGTTTACAGTTAAAGGTGTGAATGATGGTCATCAGTTGTCTTTTCGTTGTTTTTTTTTTTTTTTATATATATATTTTTAAGCCAGTCTCTTGGCTCCCGTAGTAGCATTAGCTGAATGGTTTCTAAGGAAAATTTTCTCGTCTAATCTTGTGTAATCGAGCTTCATGGTTTTGCACTTAATGTGCTTGACGTATAGATGATTCCATGAGGTAGTTTTGTCAATGATACCGGCTGATGATGGCAAACCTTCAAAGCTCTCTGGTGGCATGACGAGGACCGAGAAGCTATCATGGTAACAAATTTTTAATTAATGTAAAATGTATTAGGATGATATGACAATTTTCTTCGGATTTCGGATTTGAAATTCCTGCTATTTAAAAGTAACTTATGGTTCAAACTATATGTCGGATTGCATTACCTTATTTGGGGCAAAAGTTTCTTAATGTTTGTTTTTGTATTTTTCACTAGATTAAATGTGTAATTTTGTTTGAGGAAGAGTTTTAATTCACACAAAAAATTAGACTCTGGAGAAAAGAAACACTGAAGTAGGGGAATAAGAATTAGTATTTATGATGAAATAAAACTATCACCATCGAAATGCCTAAGACGAGAATGAAGAAGGATCTCGTGTGTGTACGAAGTGCTGAACTCAACCTTTTCCTTTGGCCCACAGTCACCTGCACCTTCGAGCACTCTATTATGGTAACCTTATAATAAGTTTAAAAGCACACTGATTCTTTTAAATCATATATAATTAATTAAAATATTCAATTTTATCATCATTGATACTATGGTTACATGCTCTAGTTTTTTTTCTTCTTATTAGTAATTGAAAATGTGTTTATTGTATATATCCATTTTTTAAATTAGTGTGATTTTTATTAAATAAATGTGTTAATTTTTTAAAATTGACGTTTTAATTATTTTGAAAATATTAATTTTAGTTATATAATTTCATTAATAATAGTTAATTATTATTTCATTAATAACATATTCGTCAAAGAAAAAAAATGCCAAAATAAGAAAATAATGAATAAGATGTAAAGTTACAACCAAAACTCATGTCTAAGTTTAAATAAATAAAAAAATAGTTATTGTAAGACATAATTTGATAGGACACTTTTAAATTATTTTTTTACATCTTTTCTTTTAATTAAATTTATAATTTAGGTTAAAAGTACATTATTATTACTATTATGATAATATTCTATTTTAAATGAATTTTATTATTTTTATTATTAGTACTAGTAATTGATTCGTTATTTTGTACGTATATTATTATAACGATATTTTAAAAATATTTAATATCATAATTTACTATGAATTAAATTCATTTCAAAATTTCTATTGTAAACTATCATTTCTCATATAAAATAATAACTAAATATAAATAATATATATATATATATATATATTTAAAATATCATTATTTTGAGAATAATCATAAAACATAGTAATTACGATAAACCATTAAAAGTTAGACTCAAATAGTTATTTTCTATGTTCAACTTCAACTATTATTTTTTTTTTTCTTTTTATTGTGTGATTATTTTCACTCTTATTGCGTCTTGAAAAACGTCTTATAATTTTAAGATATAGAGTAAAAGTAAAAATATTTATTTTTTAAATGATATATACATATATATATATATATATATATATATATATATATATATATATATATATATATATTAGTAGTTAAAGAAAAAACTGAAAGTATTTATGAAAATTTTAAACTATAATTATTAGCACTTAAAAAAAATTAACAAAAAAATACAAAACGTAAGAAGAAACACATGACAAATTGTTATATGTCGTCTAACTGGTGAATTTTTTTGGATGATGCATTGTTGTAAAAAATGTCTTGCTATACTAGTTGTATGTGTGAGCAGAAACGTATTAAGGAGATTCATTTTCTCTCAAATTAGGAGAGAAGAATGAGCAAAACAAAATACTAAACCAACAAAATAAATATTAAATAGATAAAAATGTCACTAGAAGAATAAATGTAAAAGAAAATAAAAGAAGGATAATAATATAAACGTTTTCAAATTTGCAAAACTGAATTATTATTGAATTAATTAATAGTGCACTATTTATTTTTACCTTTTTAGAGGAACAGATATTTTTTTTAATTTTTTTTTAGTTGAATAGTAATATACTCTGTTCATATCAAATAAAATGCAACATGGTTTAAGTACTAAAATATAATTTTTGAATAAAAATAATAAATTAAATTCACACAGATACGATTTATATTTATCCATTAAATATAAATTTAGTTAAATCTGTTTTGAAATCCAGTTTTAAAAACATTTTAAATCTGTGTTTAAAATCTGTAATAAATAAAATTGACGTGTGTAGATTGAATATTCATTATTTTAAAAATATTGAATTCTTCCTTCATATATCCAAAACGATTATAATAATGTTGAAATTTAACCATAAGAAAAAAATTGAAGTTTCATATATATATATATATATATATATATATAACAT
>Ga0209489_106394_pt1 | contig 19011 bp, 18 predicted proteins | sample SiratrowhiteBW_FD_187527 | JGI IMG/M metagenome (GOLD analysis project Ga0209489, IMG submission 187527) | Root nodule microbial communities of legume samples collected from California, USA - Siratro white BW (SPAdes) (version 2) | ecosystem: Host-associated > Plants > Roots > Nodule | place...
TTTTTTTTTTTTTTTTTTTTTTTTTTTTGTGTAAAATGAACTAAAAACTTATTAATGGTCTCAAATTGACAATAATATGATGTCAAGAACAACAACTCTACCTATGGTTTATAAAATTTTGTGTTGCTGATTAAAGGAAAAAAAAAAAAAAAACATTGATTCCCCAATACTGAATTGGCACACAATATGATCCTTGATAAAATCTATTACATCTTTTTTATGACCTCCTTTAAAGGTATTTTAGTGAAATAATTGAGTGCTTCTATTATATATTTATGTCCTTTCGATGGATGGATGAGGATGAATATTAAATCATTAGCACATCCTCTAAAATGCCAAGGTCTAATAATCGAATGTAACTTACTTGTTGGGAGTTGTTGTATTGGACCAAGACATTTCTTATGTGACTTATGTTATATTAAATATGCAAATAAATTGGAAGTGTATTGATGAATGTGGTTTAGTAGACACAATGTTGATTCTTGTTTCCCGTACACATAATGTTCATAAAATTTAAGTTTGCCAATTTTATTGCCACCTAACAATTGATACTTACTTAAAATAGATATTTCAACCTCACTTATATGTCCAAGACGTATATACATATGATTCTACAGGAATATGATATAATTATAGTACCAACAATTGTGTTGTCTTGTAGCATAAAGAGACCATTGATCAACTTTCTTATTTATCACAATAATGGAGACGTTAATAACTCCATCTTAAAAAGAAAAGAAAAAAAAATACTTAGCACCCTTGAAATTGAAATCAGAAGTTTCTAAAGAAATGACATTTTTCTTTAAGTCTAGTAAGTGTTTTAACATTAGTTCGAGTTTTAAGAATATTGTCATCCATCTTAATTCGAACTGTTGTAATATCAATGACTTTATAAGACATATTATTTCACGTAAAGACAATACCACCATCAATTATTGATAAGTAGTAAACAAATAGAACATATGTGCTAAGAGCAACCATAATCAATAATCCATGCATCGCCAACTAAATTAGTTGATACAAAAAGAACAATTTAAACACCTATAATCGTCATTGTACCATTTATCACTTTAGGCAACACTAAAGTTGGTCACAGACAAAAAAGTGTGGCCAAAATATGAAAAAAGCCACACTTTTATAAATGTGGCTTATGAACCATAATAAATCACGATTTTTGGAGTGTAGATTTATTTATTAGTGTGATCTTTAAAAAAAGAATAGAGCATAATAAAAAATTGTGGCCTAAAATAATAAAAGTATGTTCTAAACTTATAGACTTTGAGTTATAGAATGTGTATAGTTTAAACCATTACTTTTTAAGTTAGTCACAGATAAATAAATGTGGCTTAAAACTGGAAAATAACACACTTTTAGAAATGCGATTCATGAACTACTATAGCCCACTTTTCTCGAGTCATGGATGTTTAAGTCACAATTTTGAGACGTAGCCTTTAAAAAAATAATAAACCACATTAAAAAAATTGTGGCCTAAAATAATAAAAATATAGTCTAAACTTAATAGAGTTTGAGTCATAAAACGTGGATAGTTTAAACCATGATTTTTTTTAATGTAGCTTATAATTATGAATAACTAACTAATAAAAAAGTTTGACCTAAAACTATCTTAATTTTATAATTAAAATATTTAAAACACTTATTTTATTATTATTTTATTTTTTTATTATTAATATTATTATTACTATTAGTATTATTCTTAATATTAGTATTATTATTATTATTATTTATATTATTATTAACATTATTGTTAATATTAATAATAATAAAATTAATCATAATATTAATAATAATCATAATAATCATAATATGGGCACAAAGTTTCGTTGTGGTGGTATGTTCAATGTGTATTTATAAAACAACTTTGATTTCCTCTTGCACCAGATTGTCTTAATAATAATGATAATAATAATAACATTAAAGAAAATAGCAATAAATTGTTAACAATAATGATGATAATAACATTGGATTTTTGTTGTAGGTAAATATAATTTTTTTTTGTGGTGTTAAAAAATTGTGCTCTAAAGAAAAGGTAACACTTGAAAAAGTGTGACATAAACATTTACAGAAAATAGTGGTATGTTATATCAGTCTATGGCAACAATTTTGGAAAAAATTGTGACCTTAGAGCAAAGCCAATGACATTATATTCCACAACTGGAAAACCGTATCTAGATTGTGGCCGAATGTTTAGCTTATAGTTTTTTTACTTTAGGCCTCACTTTTTTGTTGTTGTCCAAAGTAAAAAAATAGTGTATTGAGCTTTCCTAGTTCTTTTCTTTGATCTTTAGATATTCTACTTTCCAATACAATTCTTTCTTACGATATTGACACCTTCTCTTTTGAGTTCTAGATTTGGATCTAGATTTTTCTTTTTTAAAACTACTTGATCTAATCTTCTAAATCTCCCTCAATAATATGGTCATGACATACATTATTATTGTGCTCCAAATTTTAACGACTCAAAAGAAAAGATTTCACCTCATCAATGTCTAGACTATCACACTCATATTTTAGAGTTTATTAAAAGTCCTTATATGATGGAGGTAAAGAGCATAGCAACATCATTACTTTTAGCTAACTAAAAAATTGGTCTTCCATATTTTTTAACCCTATAATTAATGAAGTAAACTAAAAAATATATGTTCTTATAAGAGTCCTTCATCTACACGAAAAGTGTATTGTCATTGCAATATTCCAAGACGATTCACTACTATCTTCATCATATATATGAACTCTAATTTTACCCACAATGATGATGTTACTTTCATAGACAAAACTTCTTGTACATGTAACTCATTGTCAAAAAATGTTTTTTCAATTATTGTTAAGTTAACACAACCATTATAAAGACCTTTCACATTCCAAAATTGATGTTGTTGAATATCAAATTTTGTAGTTGTCATTCTTAATACAAAACTTTCTCAATTTTATCATAATAAATACTCAAAATAAAGCAGAAGTATAATGATAAGGGTTTTAGTATATAACTTACACCCACAAGACAATTATTTTAGTGTAAAGTAAAGACAACTATTATATTCAAAAGTGATAATGTGAAAATAGAGTGCTTACTCACAACACTTAAATCCCAAACCCAAATACACCCCTCAACATATTTCCTCACAACATATTTCCTCATAGATGTATACACATAACACTTTCTAAACAACAAAAGAGAAATATAAAGAATTAATATTCTCTAAGAGATTTACGTTATTGGATTACAACTATATGATATTATTTTATTACAAACGAAAATGACTTCAATTTATAAGTTTATCATATATGTGAGAATCGTACATTAAACTAAGGAGAAGGTGACATTTTTCAGCTCCTCGCAATTTGATTTCCTAAACTAAAGGATACTGGAAAGAAGGAAAAAGTTATATTTAACAACATAGCACATTTTCTTACAACTTTTTAACATAGAAGGCCAATATACCCCTCACCTCCATAAAACCCGTTTCATTTTCTCCCCACTTTATGAGCTCCACAAAGTACATGATGGACTTCGGCCATAGCTATATAAGCATTATTCTCATAGAGGTTATGTAATAAAACACCATCTTTTTTATATAATTGATCATCTCCCAAAATAACATTGTTGGTACAATTTAGCCCTTTTTATCTACTCGAGTATTGAGTTCTACAAATGGTTTCATCTAATCATCCATTATCAAGTTGTTAACATTAAATATTTCATAAGTATCTAGTAATTCTTATGAATTTGAACTAACTTTTCAAAATTTTCTTTTGTCATTTTAAACCCCAAAGCTATTTATGATAGATCATCGTTACTTTCTCGGAGTACATATTTAAATCAAATTGAATTGAAAGTTTCATAAAGGGATTGGACTTTGGAAATTTATAGTAAAATATTTATATTCTCGCTCTACCTGTTTAATCACTAACTGTGAATGTCCTAGAACTAATATAATTCTAGCATTTAACGTTATAAGAGTCTTGAGGTAAATTATTAAAACATTTTATTTCAAATAATAACTTGGTAGGAATTTAGAACGAGAAATGAGTAATATTTCCATGCCAATACTTTGTCCAGTACTTGAACTATCAAAATATAAAATTCATTCTTTAATTTCAATTAAGCAAGTTCCATCTTATTAAACCAAAAAGTTGGTCATTACTTGTCCTTTTATTGAATTTAAAGCTTCAAATTATAACGAATTCAGATAAAACCAACAACCATTTACCAACTCAATTATGAATAGATTTGGAGACAAGAAACCTTAGTATTTCTTCAGAAAACTAATACATTGTGAAGCTTCATATAATACTTGAGCTTATAATAAGAATAATAGACACATAGACATAATTTGCTTCAAATATTATATATCTAATATCAACATCGTTCAATACTTCACTCAAAATAGTAAATTTCTCATTCTATTCCATTCAAATCTTCTTAAGACTTGTGGTAGTCCTTTCGAAAGCTGAAACGTAATGTTTCAAATCTTTTTCTCAAACAAAGAGCACTAGCACAAATGGATTAATCAAATTCTACAAGAGTTTGTCGAAAACCTCTTAATTAATATGATACCATCATAAATCAAATTCCTTTTTTAAAAGTAACAAAGAAAAAAAAATATAAGTTTTTCTTGCCAAGTTTGAGATAAAACTTCTTAAGAAATTTATCATACCTAACAATAATTGTAATTGTTTTAGATTCTTAGGAGGAGAACTCTCAATGATTGTTTTTGCTTTATTTTTGTCGACCTCTATTCCTTTTTCATGCACTATAAACCCCAAAAATTCACCTATTGAAACACAAAAGGCACATTTTAATGGATTCAATTTTAGTCCATACTTTCTCATTCTCTCGAACATGATTTTTAAATTACGCAATGTTTTTTTTTTTTTTTTTCATTGTTATCACTATATCATCAATCTAAATTTGCATAAATTTATTGATTAAATCATGAAAAATCAAATTTATAGTTTTTTTTTTTAAATTTGATTGAGTTATTTATTTCGTTTTTACATTGGAGAAGAAGATACCTTTAATTTAAAAAAAAAATCAACACAAACTTACTTTACCTCTTTTTACTTTTCATGATATATTGGTTAAATATAAACTAAAGAAAAGTAAAAAAGAAATAACATTAAAATTTATTTTTATTGATCAATTAGAATTATCTTGAAAGGTTGTAACCATATTTTTTAATCCAAACAACGTAACTAACCATTCATAAGTCTCTAATGCCCCCAAATAGTGAAAGGTTGTTTTCAAGATATCATTTTTAACTATTTAAATTTTATTATAACCAAAATAATCAGACTCAATATTTCATTACCTACTACTAACATATTGGTTATAAGTATTGGATATTCATCCTTAGGAATAGCTTTATTTAAATCTCTAAAATTGATACAAACTCTCATTTTAGCTTTTTTTTTCTTAATTCCTTCATGGGAATTTGTTCTCAAATATAATGAAGGGTTTTTTTCTCATTAAAATCTTAAGTATCTTCAAAATAGAAAGCTTAGTTAAAGTCATTACCTTCATAGGTAAATCATCATGAAAAAGATATGCAATATAATTGTTTTGAGTATCATTATTCACTTGATTGTTTTGAGCATCATTATTCACTTTGAGAGGTCCATCTCAATTCCACAAGAACACCTTTTGATGCAAATTTGATGGTATTACTCATATTCCATGCACTATTCCCAATATAAAAATTTGAAATTAACTTGGGAGTGCAACACAACAAACATAGTAGGTCGAGTACACATGATCCAATTGTCTCATTAGGCATAGGACTTTACACTGAATCCGAAACTATAATGTTATGAGGCACTAAATGTTAGGAATCTAAGTTTGAGTCTAAGTCTCGTATTGAGTAGAAATGAGAAAGTTGAACAACATATAAAAAAAATATTTGCAAACCCATTTCTTTATGGTTTTGTGTTGGAGGTGGTGCCAATGACTTCTGTGGGTTTAGCTCATGTCTCATTGGTGTTGTGGCATATCCCAACTATTTTCCTCCGTAACTTACCCAACAAGTGGTATCAAAGCCATTATTCGTCTTAGTCATCGACTCAAATGAGTATAGTTTGATCCCTATGTCAAAAGTCTTCCTAATGGAGGTTTTCAGGAAGTGTCCCATTATGTGAACGGTGGTACAGGTTAGGATCATCTGTGAGGAGCTCATGTTTAAAAATGTTTCCTCTCAAGGGGAATGTATCAATGTGAAAGGAACACTCAGTTGAGGGGGAGATTGTTAGGAATCCAAGTGAGTTGAAGTCTCACATTGAGTAAAAATGAGAAAGTTGAACACATATAAAAAATAGACCTGCAGACCCATTGTCATATGTGGGTTTATCTTAAGTCTTATTGGTGTTTGGATCTCCTAGATATTTTTCTCCTCAATTTACCCAACACTAAGTCCTTTGAATTTTAAGCAAACCTTTTTTTACATTGATTTAAAATGTTGATTGTTGCTCAACCATTTATCAAAATTTTCTCATTGAACTTTCTTTTATTTCATTAGTAAAAATTTAAGGCTTGAAATGCATCTTCATTTCACCCATGGGTAGATTAGTATATGTTGTATCTTTCATAGTTTTCAAGTTTGAAACCTTAATTACCCAAATTTTTTTAGTTTATGACTCTTCATCTTTAAAAAATTCATCTTAAGAAAAATCTCCCCTGTTTGCACCTTCTTTAATTATTTTCAAATATTTAGCAAGAATAATCAAAATAACCCCTACTCCAATATTAAAAGGATATTAATAACAAATTTTGGAAGGAGTTATTCCATGACACGAGGAAGAGGATTCCTCCACCTCAGTTTCAAATCTATGAGTCGTTGTAAATGGTGGCTCTATTTCAATTTTCTTCATCCTCTCAAACCTTCTTCACTGGGTTTTTTACGTATTAACAATCCAAGGATTTTCACCACAATGAACTCATTGATATTCGATTAAATATTGAGTAGTTGGTATTCCTTAAGGAAGTCCATCTAAACCTGCTCTATTTCCTAAATGATAAGCCAATGGCATTAGATGTTAAGGAATGTTCCTACCTATTAACATGTTGGCACATTCGATCGAGGTACAAATGTGCACCCAATCCTAAAGTTCGATCCCATAACCATTTGAACTATTTGCTTCCTTTTAAAATTATAATTATACGGTTGATTCTTGCTTCATGCTTGAGCTTGGCTATGATTGAAGGTTTTTGTTATCATTCGATCAAAGACTGCATTATAACTTGGATATAAAGTTACATCTTCATCACTTTCCTTCTTTTGAGTTAAATACTTAAGCAAGGATTCCTTAGATTTACGATACACTTCTAGGATCTCTCTTTCAATGGTATCTATAGTAATCTCTAGCCTCACATGTCGTGGGTTTACATCATCAGGATTGTCTACAATCATAATTGGCTCCACAAGTGACACTTGAACATGGAAATGATCAGTATCAACCTTTGTTGATTTATCTTCATACTTCATACTTCCTTTATCAATCGTTTCTTGAATCATGTTCTTGGAACATACACAATTATTAGTAAAATGACCAAACATTATGATATTTACAACATCACTTACCATTTTTTTTGTTTAAAAAAAGGAAATTTATGGTCATTACTCAATTGAATTAGTTTTTCTTCAAGGAGAATATCAAATATGAGCTTTAGTAACACAAGGAGATAATAATTTACATGCATTGGGAGACCCGCTTTTTAGTTCAACCATATTAACCCCTTATTCATCATATAATACATCTTTCTCTCGATTTTCACATTTAATGTCAACAATTTCAGTATCCATAAAAGCTACTTTTTCTTTTCTTATATATTTCTCAAATTTTTTAAATCTATATTTCTCATAAGTGATTTGTTCAATTCTTTTGAGTTTATCTACTAATTGAGTTATATGCCTTAAAGGTTGATTTATCACATTTTTCTTATCAAGAAATCCAATCAAGGGTTGCCATTTTCACTAATTCATGGATTTGAGTAAACATCTAACTTTCAATTGCCTAAATTGATTTAAGTAATCATCTATCTTCACATTATGATATCTATTATTATTTATTAAATTGATAATACTTACCCTTGCTTCTTACTATAAAGAATTGTTTGCGAAAAATTATTTTTAATTAATTCCAATTAAGGATTCAATTGCGAGATTGTTAAAATAAAGGAGAAAATAATTATGAATTAATCTAAACATAGGGACTGTTTCTTTATAGAAAAAAATAGTAACACACTAATAGAAAATATGGGTTAAGCCATTATATTCAACACTCCCCCTCAAGTTGGTGAATATAAATCATATGAACCAAACTTGTTACAAATATAATCAATTCTAGGTCACCGTAAAGATTTAGTAAAAATATCAGCTGACTGATCATTCTAATTAACAAATTTAGTCTTGATGTCTCCGTATATAATTTCTCTCGAATGAAATGACAATCAATCTTAATATGTTTAGTCCTTTCATGAAACATAGGATTTGAACTAAATATGGAAAGCAACCTAATTACCATATATAAGTGTCATTTGAGTGGCCTCTCCCATTTGTAATTCTTTAAGTAAATATTTAAGCCAAATAAGCTCGTAGGTAGTTGAGGCCATAACTATATATTTTGCTTCAGTACTAGATGTTGCCACAACATCTTGTTTCTTGTTTTTCCAAGAAATCAAATTATCACCAATAACAACACAATATCCAAAAGTAGATATTCTATCAAATGGAGATCTTGTTCAATCAGCATCTAAATAGCATACAATTTTACTATGGTTACTATGACCATATAGTAAGCCTTTTCCAGGAAAACCTTTAATATACTTCAATATAAGAATGACTGCATTCCAATTATCAATACACGGGGGGAATTAAGAAATTTACCCATCACACTAGCTGCAAATGAAATATCAAGACGAGTAACAGTAAGATAATTCAATTTTTCAACTAATCTTCAATATTTCTCAGGATCTAAAAGAGGCTCCCCCTGACTAGGTAAAAGTTTGGCATTAGGATCCATGGGTGTTTCAACAGATTTTGAATTCATCAATTCAGTTTCCTCCAAAATGTCCATGCATACTTTCTTTGAGAGATAACAATACCATTATTAGATTGTGCTACCTCAATCCCCAAGAAATACCTGAGTTTGCCAAGATGTTTGGTCTGAAAGTGATGACAAATATGTTATTTTTTCTGAGAGATGTCATGGTTATCATTACTTGTAAGAACAATGTCATCAACATATACCACTAGATAGATAGACCCAACTCGTGAGTGACGATAAAAAAAAGGAATGATCTGCCTCACCGTGAGTCATACAAAATTGTTGAACAACACTGATGAATTTTCCAAACCAAGCCCTAGGGACTGCTTAAGGCCATATAAAGATTTGTAGAGACGACATACCAATTTAGAAGACTCCCTTTGAGCAACAAAACCTAGAGGTTGCTCCATATAAATTTCTTCCTCCAAATCCCCATTAAGAAAATCATTTTTAACATCCAATTGATAAAGAGGTCATCTTTGAATAGCTGTCATAGCTATGAATAAACGAACAAAAGTTATTTTTGCCAGTAGAGAAAAAGTATCACCATAGTCTAAACCAAAATTTTGTGTATAACCTTTAGCCACAAGATGAGCTTTGAGACTATCAATAGTGTCGTCAAGACCAACTTTGATAGCAAAAACCCACCTGCAACCAACAACAGATTTCCCAGAAGATAAAGGATCGAGTTCCAAAGTTCCATTGTTCTGAAGAACACTCATTTCATCAACCATTACTTGATGCCAACCAGGATGGGCTAAGGTATCACCTACAGTTTTTGGATTGGACACAGAAGAAATAGAAGAAAGACAAGTATAAAAAGGTTGAGATAGTCTATGACAACTTAGTGCAGTATAATGTGGAGAGAGATTACGAGTAGAATGTATACCTTTCTGAATGACAATGGAAAGATCAGGTTCAATTGTTGGAGCCAGAGGGGGCGGAAGAGCTGGCACAAGAAGAGAGACGTCAGATGGACAATGAGAAGTCTGATTATGACTATAAACCTGAAGAGGTGGTGAATGAGAAGAATATTTTGGTACTCTAGACACAACTAGAGTACCAAAGACAATTGGAATATGTACTTGATTAGATTGAGACACGAGTGGAGAAGATAAAGACTTAAAATCAAAAGAAAACTCAATAAATTTGACATTTGTAAAAATGAAGTAACGGTTAAGAGAGAGTAAGAAACATTTATATCATTTTTTAGATCTAGTAAATCCTAAAAAGACACATTTGTGTGACCAAGTAGATAATTTATCAAGACCAAAACCAAAATTATGAACAAACTAACTAGACCCAAAAATTTTAAGAGGTAAGAGATGAAGAGGTTCGTGATGGAATAAAATAGAATGAGGAATTTTATTATTTAAAATTGAGGATGGTATACGATTAATTAAATAACATGCATTAAGAATAGCATCGCCCCAAAACATTGAGGAACCCCACCATGAATTAAAAGAGTACGAGTAGTTTCAACAACATGCCTATTTTTGCACTCAGCCACCCCATTTTGTTGAGGTGTATAAGCACCTGAAGTTTGGTGAAGAATGTCATGAGATTTCATAAAAGTGTTAAAAGAATGAGAAAGATACCCACGAGCATTATCGCTGCATAAGATTCGAAATTGATTTTTAATTTCATTAAAAAAAGATTGAAATGTAGAAAATAACTCAGAACGGTTTTTCGTTAAAAATAGTCAAGTACATCTTGAAAAATCTTCAACAAAAGTAACAAAATATTAAAATCCTAAATTAAACTTAACGCGACTTGGTCCCCAAATGTCTGAATGAATTAAGACAAAAGGGGATGAAGCACGTTGTGAAACATTTCTAGGAAAAGAATTATGACTTTGTTTTCCTAAATGACACGTCTCACAAGACAAATTGGATAACTTGGAAAGACTTGGAACAAGTTATTGCACCTCAGAAAGACTAGGATGACCCAACTACGCATGAAGGAGAGATGGAGAATCTATAACCGTGCTAACATGTGCAGATGTTCGTAGGTAATAAAGATCATGAGACTCACATCCGGTGCCAATTATTTGTCCCGAACTCCGATCCTATAAACAAAAAAAATCTTTGGTGAAAGAAACAACACAATCAAGGGAACGAGTGAGACAACTAATAGATAATAAGTTAAAAGGAGACCCAGGGACATAGAGAACATCATCAATAGACAAAGAAGGAAGGAGATGAATAGTACCAACACCATGAGATGAGACCTTAAAGCCGTTAGTCATGGTAATTGAAGGTAAATAACCAGAGGTGGATATAGAAGAGAAAAAACTTTTTATTACCAATAATGTGATTTGTGGCACCTGAGTCTAGAACTCAAGGACCAAGAGAATTTGAATGAGTAATGCCAACAATAAATGTACCTGTATGTGTTGTATGTGCAATAAAAGCAGTGCAACCAGAGTTTTGACAATCTTCATATCATTTAAGAAATTCATTGAAGGAAGAGGAAAAGGCCATAGATGAAGTGAGAGAAATAACCTTAAAAGAGGGAGAAAAATCTCAGGAAAATAGTCTTCGTTTGCAGCCTCCTCCACAACAAATAGCAAATATAAAAGTGTGAAAGAAATGAATAACAAAAGAGATGTAGAGGTGTATAAGAGCAGCGAAGACGGCTGCGAGAAAACAGCAGTGAACAATGGGTTCACTGAAAATTTTTAGCCTAACACTAAGCTCATGATACCATGTTAAAATAAAGGAGAAAATAATTATGAATTAATATCCCTTGTGTAAAATACACACATAGGGATTATTCATTTATAGATAAAAATAATAATAGACTAATAGAAAATATAGGCTAAGCCCATTATATTCAACAGACATAAAGTTGTAAACTATCAAAGGCATTCTCAATCAAAGAACTTCGAAAATATTTCATTTCAAATACTCATTAGCAGCAATATCACCACATTCATTTTGATATCTAGTCATATGTTCTAGAGTAGATTCACCAATTTCTCCTGTAAATTTACTAAAATTAGGTAGTTTATATCTGCGATGATGTTTAACTCTCAATATTATATCTAGGAATGGAGAAACAAAATAGTGTTGATTCAAATGTTCCAATTTCTTGTTAATTTAGGAATTTTTCTAAAGCATTATTTACTCTATGTTGATTAATTTTCCCAAATTTGGATAATTATTACCCATGTTATTTTCAAACCTCATTGAGCATTGTTTCTAATTTGTATAATATAGCATCAAATTTTTTTCAAATCTAATCAAGCATTGTTTTTAATTTGTTACAATATAGCATCAAAATTTTGAACCCTAAGTACACCATATGGATTATCATCATGATGGATTTGATTATGTATTCTATGACTAGTAACATTGTTTTATTATCAAGGTAAAGTTAAACCCTCACGTTAGTCATTTTATTAGTCAACATTACGAGACTATCAGATGTAGAGAGGATCAAGGATAGTTGTCATTCTTTGAGATAACATATCAACCATCTCAAAATTGGTGTGATCTATTTGTTGCCTTAATTCTTTCAAAGTTGTGTTCGAGATACCATTGTTCGAGTTATCGTTCTCGAGGTTTATATAATAAGTATAAGCCTAATTTCTACTTCCATTCAATATCAACTTTGAGTCAGTGTCAATACTCACTACATGATCTAATATCATTTAATATCATTTAATAGCCAATATTATGATACTATCAAATGTAGTTTGTACTAGAGGATCGAGGATAATTGTCATTCTTTGAGATAACATATCAACTATCTCAAAGTTGTTGTATCCATTTGTTTCCTCAATACTTCCAAAGTTTTCTTTGGGATACCACTATTTGGCTTATCATTCTCGAGGTTGGTATTATAAGTATAAGTCTAAGTTCTACTTCCATTTTAATATCAACCCATGTTTCTTTTATAATCCTACAATTTAGGTATTCTGTAAAATTTAAATTCACCAATGATATCTTTGAGTCAATGTCCCTACTCCTAACACTATCTAATCCCATTTAATATCATTTGATGTCCAACATTTTTTGTGTCAAAAACTTTAGATTGAATTCAAGAGGGTAGAGGGTGAATTGAACTATAATATTGCAAAAGATATTTTAAAGATTAAAATTTTTCACTAAAACCAATAGTTTCTGGTTAACAAATAATAGAAAAACAATCAATCATATCATACAAATAATACAAATTGTCTATTTCATTTCCTGTTTTATCAGGTTGACAAAAAATCAACTGACTCAATTCTCACTTTAGTAATTGCAACTATCCTTATCACTATAACGAATTAAAACAATTAATTATTCTCCAAATTCAACTTAATAAAATTTTGATTAATTCTCAGATTATGAAAAATTTAAAAAAAAAAGTAAAAAAAGTAGGGATTAGAGAGATTGTACACGAAATTTTTATACTAGTTTACTCTTTAACAAGAGTTACATCCAATTTTTTTTATTTTTATTTTTTGCCAAACAAGCCAAGATTCCACCAAAAACACAATACAATACAACATCAAGAATCACTCTTGCAACTTGCAAGAATAAAAACTACACAATACAACACCCTACCACACAACTATAATAAAAAAAAAACTATCTAATTATAACAAAAGAACCTAAGGAAAAACTTAAAAATTCAAAATACAAACTATACCTACAACTATAACGAAATAACATATTCAAAGTACACAGAAAGACTCCTCGAATCCTAAGAACAACTGCAAATTTGCCCAAATCAGTCACAAGTCTGCACAAGTTACTCCAAGAATGGTTTCACAAGTTCTTGATCAAAAAGATTGAATGAATTCTCCAAAAAAGTAATTTTTGCACAAAATGATCTTTCAAAAATTCTCTTTTTTTATCTATTTCAAACTCCTCAAGCTAAATATTTATAAAAATAAACTTTAACTATTTCAATTTATTAATTCTAAATTTAAGTTGATATATTTCATTTAAAATGATTTCAATTGATTAATTTAAAAAAAAAACTGTCAAAACATTAATTTAAATTTTTTTCTTAAATCTTATTTTGAAAACAAACTTTAATAAATTATTTTACTCAGAGTAATTGCATAGACTAAGGTTTACTTTAGTAGAAATTCTAACACATACTACTGTCATCTCAACAACTTAAGAGAACTCATAACCGTTAGACCATAAAAGTTTTTATGTTATGTTACAATTATTATTATATTTATTATTACAATTACAATAGTTATTAATATTATTATTATTATTATAAATATTATTATCATTATTACTATTATTATTATTATTATTATTAGTATCATTTTTATTATTATTATTTTGATTATTATTATTATTATTATTATTATTATTATAAATAGTACAATCATTATTAATATTATTATAATTATTAATATTAATATTATGATTATTATAATTATTATTATTATTAGAAATATTATTGTTAGTTCTATTATTATTATTATTATTATTATTATTATTATTATTATTATTATTATGTTATTATCTATATTATTATTAATATTTTAAATATTAATAATGAACAAATTCGTCGGTAAGTTGGAGGACAATTTATCGACGAAATTTATATCCATCGGTAAACTAACGATTTAATTTATCGACAGATTTATCAACGTATTTAATCCATTGATAAATTCACTGTCAATTTATCGATGACAAAATTGGTAATAATTTTTTTTGTCTCTAATTATCGACAAAAATCTATCGATAAATTGATCGTAAATTTTTTCAAGACTAAAATTTTTTGGTCGTAACATTTTATCAACGAAAAAAAAATCGTCGGTAGTTTGCATTTTTCTTGTAGTGACATATCTTCAAAGATCTTCACAAGTTCTAGGATTCATCAAATAATTTCCAACAATAGGTTTGCACTGAGACTATTAGATCTAGTTTGTTCTAGAGGATTGAGGATAGTTATCATTATTTGAGATAACATATTAACCATCTCAAAATTGTTGTGATATGATGTTTATGGATCAATGTAGTTTAGGATTTTCTTTATAATTTTTTATTATGTATTTTAATTAAGTGGTTGAATTGTCACTTGTGAAAAAAAAACTACAAGAAGGTGAATCATTCATATTCTCATGGTAGAAAATGATGATGTATTTGGTGGGAATTAAAAAACACATTAGTAGAAGTTAATCACTAGTAATCATTAACGGTTATTGAAGATTAATGTGGAATTTAGAGGGTCCTATGTAATTTGGCCTATTAAAAGGTGTACTTCGAAATGTAATGAAAAATATAAATGAATTATGAAAGAAAATTGAGTTTTTTCTGTGTGAGAACTTTATGGAGTCCTGACTTATAAGAACTCAAATATGATCTTATCAGGGTAACCTGTAGCGATCAAGCTCATGACTTATCACTCACCTTCTCATCTTTCTTGAGCGTGACATCAATATCCTTCTCTCTTGTCCAAATTGAATATAAAAAATGGTTCCCTGTGTATTTTCTCATCAGTTGGTATCAAAGCTTCGACTCTTGATATTCAGTGAGATTTCCTTTTACTTTCAAATTGTTTTTATTTTTTTTTTTTTTTTTTTTTTTTTTTGTCTTATGGCAGATATTATTGTTTTCTCCATTCAACAATATGAGAAAGAGTTTTTCATGAGAAGTGTCAACAACACGTCATTTGGTATCAATCAGTAGTGTTTGGAGGGATTCGAATTTTGCAATGCAAAATTAATAAAAGGATGATCTTTGATCCTGGAATTATGTTTCTCTTTGAGAAAGCGTACTCATGACATTCGAGGACGAATGTCCTCGAAAAAAGAGGGAATGGTATGATCTTCAGGGGTCAATATAATTTAGGATTTTCTTTGTAATTTTTATTATGTATTTTAATTAAGTGGTTCAATGGTCACATGCAAAAATAAAAAATAAAACTACAAGATAGTGAATTATTCATATTCTCATGGTGGGAAACAAGCATTTGGTGGCAACTAAGGATCACATTAGTAGGTGGCAATTAAAGACTATATTAGTAGGAATTAGTTACTAGTAATCATTAAAGGTTACTTATTAAAGATTAATGTGAAATTTAGCGGGTCTTATGTAATTTGGCTTATAAAATGATGTACTTAGAAATGTAATAGAGGATATAGATAAATTTTGAAAGAAAATTGAGTTTTCTCTTTGTGAGAACTTTATGGATTTTTGAGTTATAAAAGCCCAAATCCAATCTTATTAGGATAACCTAGGGCGATCAATCCCACAACTTATCACTAGCCTTCTCATCTTTCTTAAGTGTGGCATCAATATCCTTCTCCCTTGTCCAAACTGAATAAAAAATAATGGTCTCCTTTGTATTTTCTCATCATGTTTCTTTAATACTTCCAAAGTTGTGTCCAAGATACTATTATTCCTGTTTTCATTCTTGAGGTTTATATTATAAGTATAAGCCTAATTTCTACTTCCATTTAATATGAACCCATGATTTTTCTCTAATTCTTCCATTTAGGGTATTCTATAAAATCGGTGTTTCCCAAGGATATCTTTAAGTCAATGTCTCTACACCTAATATTATCTAATACCATTTAATATCATTTGGTAGCAAACATTTTGAGACTATCAGATGTAGTTTATACTAAAGTATTGAGGATAGTTGTCATCCTTTGAGATAACATATCAACCATGTCAAAATTGTTGTGATCAATTTGTTGCTTTTATACTTCCAAAGTTGCATTCAAGATACCATTGTTTGAGTTATCACTCTCAAGGTTTATATTATAAGTATAAGCCTTCATATTTACTTCCATCAAATATCAACCAATTGTTGTTCTTTAATCCTACCATTTAGGTATTCTGGCATTCTCCCAGGATAACTTTCAATCAATGTGCCTACTACTAACATCGTCTAATACCATTTGATAGCCAAATTTTTTAGACTATTAGATGTAGTTTGTATTAGAGGATTAATGATAGTTGTCATTCTTTGAGATAACATATCAATTATCTCAAATTCTTGTGATCCATTAGTTGCATTAATACTTTCAAAGTTGGATTCAAGATACCACTATTTAGGTTATCATTCTCAAAGTTTATATATTATAAGTATAAGACTAATTTCTACTTCAATTTAATATCAACCCAACATTGTTCTTTAGTGCTACCATTTAGGTATTTTTATACAATTGCCATTCTTAAAATATATCTTTGAGTCAATGTCCCTACTCCTAATGTGGAGATAACAAAGAATAGTGGAATAAATTTCGCTCAAGTCATCGTTAACCGGTAATATTGACCCGTTAATATCCATGAAATTGATTGTTTGATTAGGATTTGGTAGATTGTACACAGTGGGTATGATAATTACGTAAGGAACCCCGATTTAGGTGGAGTGATGGTAGTAGGAGAGTAGTTGTACAAATTTACAATAGAGCAATATCTAATGACTAAATCATAAAGGATTGTTAGATTTATAGTCTGATTATATGATTATCCTAGTAGGTAGGATTATGTTTTGTTGGCACAGTGAATATCAAAGAAGGAAAAGACTAATGAGCAAAGAACTGTAGAAGGGAGATACGAAAAATGTAACATTTGAAGAAATATGGTAGATAAAATTTTCCAAAGCTGGATGTGAGAGGTTTTGTGTGAGAGTTTCATTGTATTGTTATTTGGGAACTTGGTACCATCATATCTTGTCCTTCATATCATGTTTTCACTGATGTAAAGTTTATGAATGATTCTTCGAGCTTAGGGAAAGGCTATGTTTTTTGTATTTGAGATGGAGTTAGGGGTAAGCATCGCATTTTATGTTTGGGTTGAGACTTTGTTCGCAATAAGCAGATAGATAATATAGTACCAATGGATATGGTACAGGTTACTTTTTTTTTTTTTTTTTACATTTTTATTATATTTTTGTATACATAGGTGAAGTAACTTGTTACCTCCATTTTAATATATTCTTTATTGTCGATAAAAAAAATCATTAATCGATAATTTAGTGAGTCTAAAATTATACTAACAATAGTTAGTATCAAAATAATAAAAAATATTGATATTATTATTATTATATTATTATTTAAATTATTAGCCCTATTTAATTTTTATCCCTACGTAAATACAACACCAATATCAAATAATTAATAACACAATCATCTAAACCTAATAAACCTTTTTTTTTAACATAGCATAATTAAACTAACCATTACATTAATAAGACACATCATAAATAACATGAATGTTTATCAAATCAGTCGTGTCAAATTATTTTATGTAAGATATGGATTTTAAAATAATTGATTAGTAGTTTATTTTTCTTTCATTTTATGACTTGTCTAATTTTGGTTAAGTAACAATATCTAAAATAATATAAATTTCTCAATCAAAACGTGCTATTACTACACTTATACTTATATAAATCACTATATCACAAATTAACAATATACATAATAAGCACATTTTATTATATGAAAAAATATATACACGCATGTTTTAATTATATTTTGGTTTTCAAAATTAAAAATTATGAATGGTAAGAGAAAGGATATGAAAAGCAATAAGAAGAATTAATAATCATTCTTTTCAATATGTATATATTTTATCTCAAATTATCTTGATCTCCATTTCTTTATACATAATATTTTTCTCGAGATATATATTCTCATTTAAACTTTCTTAATTTTTTTTCATGTATTTTTATATTAAATATTAACAAACCTCCGGTTAATATTTTCCTCCTAACAATTATACTATCTGTTGAACACTTTTTCTTTACAAATTGTATCTGGATTTGGTAATAAAAAAAATGAACAAACACAAGAAGGTAATATAGGAAATTTATGTTTTATTTAGAGTGTAGAAAAAAGAGTATACGATGGAGAACTCCTCAAACTCACCCAATAACCTTTTTTTTTTTTTCTTACGAGATGTGGCTTGGGCCTCGGGCCTTGGCTGAGTCCTATTTTGGTCATTTTCTTCTTTTTTATGAGAAAAATGAGAATATATA
>Ga0209489_106395_pt1 | contig 19011 bp, 8 predicted proteins | sample SiratrowhiteBW_FD_187527 | JGI IMG/M metagenome (GOLD analysis project Ga0209489, IMG submission 187527) | Root nodule microbial communities of legume samples collected from California, USA - Siratro white BW (SPAdes) (version 2) | ecosystem: Host-associated > Plants > Roots > Nodule | place: USA...
TATCTGGTAAAGTTTCCTGCAGGTCTGAAATGTTGAATTGAATGTTGCATGTATGAGATAGTTGTGTGAAAATTGATGATATGTTGATCTGTTGAATAGATAATTTGTGCTAGGGTAGATCATTCATCGTGTATGTGGCTTGATTTTCACCCAATTTAGTTAGCTGAGACATGCATGGTAACTCTGATATAGTGAATTCTGTTGATTTTTCTGCATAATTCGCCCAGGCGACATCATCTCGCCTAGGCGAGAATGGTTTCGAGTAGCAAGTATGCTCTCTGGACTGTTTTCGCCCAGGCGAGAAATTACTCGCCCAGGCAAGAAACTAGTTCGCTCAAGCGAGGGTACAGTCGCCCAGGCGAGGAAGCCCCTGGAGCAAGTGTGCTCTCTGAGCCTAGGCGAGCAATCTTTCGCCCAAGCGATGAGGTATTCTCGGCCAGGCAAGAGTATTTTCACTCAGGCGAAAATAGACCTTGCTCTCTGGACTACTTTCGCCCAAGCGATAAATTTTTCGCTCAGGCGATAGGTATTTTCACCCGGGCGAAATTTTTTTTTTTTTTTTTTTTGGCGTTTTGATTCTGAATGTTTAGCTCCTTTGGAATGCAATGTATGTATTGAATAAACTAGATTAATTGATAATTCAAGTTTAATTATGCTGGTAGTTTAGTGACTTCTTTAAATGTTGAGATTGAAGTGCAGATTGAGATTTAACGGTGAATGAATGCATGAGTAGAGATCTATGGTGATGTTATATTGTTAAAAGTATTGATAAAGTTGGTCAAAGCCTAGGCATAGTGTTTTCAGGAAAGAAAACACCCGTGTCTTGGTTAATTAGGAAGTGCATTGTCTAAGAATCTGATCAATAACAATTGATATCCTGACTCTACTAGTAATAGGAATCAAATAGATGATCATTACTAGGTGGTGAGAGTCGAAGGAGGTCTGAACTGGGTGACTGCAGCTTGAAATATAGCTGGCCAGGAAAGTCTCAGGGGGACTAACCCTATCATACATGATTGATGATTCATTTGTATGGGGGCCGTGTGGATTCACAGTTTGGAGATGTATGACAGGTGCATATCTCGGGGTCTATTCAATGCACGAGTCTTTCGGAAGTAGAGTCATGTTTGTAGTGTATTAGATTCATATATTGTGATAATACATGAAATTGAATATTTTTGATTTGTTAAAATTTGGTTAGCTTACCCCCTTTTCTTTTGGTTGAATTGTGTTTGATTTTCTATTTGTGATGATCGTGTCTTGACACGGGAGCAGATAGTGCTGCAGATGGATCTTTGGGAGATCATCTAGGTTGAAGGATGCTGTTAGGAATAGTACATTATTTTGAAAAACTTGTATATGATATTGTAAATATGTTTTGAAATTTTAGTTTAGCTTTATTATGTAATCTTGATGCATGTTAAATATGGAATACTGTAAGATATGCACTATGTTAATACTTTAGTCGCCTTAGTAGAAGCTTTATTTTTTTATGTTGGGTGTTACATTCTTCACTTATTGCTTATTACAATAACCACGAACCAAACAACACTTAATCTTGTATTTGAGTAAAGAATTTCATCATTTTTAAAATATCAAATTGAATTAATCTTATTTTAATATTTTGTTTGAATAAAATAATTTAAATTTAATAAATTATAATTTTTTTATTTATATAAATTATTTTAGTTATCATTAAATGTATTATTTAAATATTAAATAACTTTTAATAATTTAAAATATCAGTATTGTTTATTTTATTTGATTTTAATTGGTATTATTTATCGATCAAAGTTTGTTAAGGAACAAAATTAATTAATATTAACAAAGTTTTTTTTTCTCAATTAACATCGATCAAGACTGCTTTTAATTGATGTTAACCATAGTAATTTAGATTCATATCGATCAAAATTATTTTTACAATAAGTTAGTTGAGGTTTTTTTTACTTACTTTTTTTCGATGTTGGTTGAATAATTCCCCAGCTAATATTGACTAAACTCAATTTTAGTTAATGTTAGACCAAAATGTTTCCAAAAAGAATTCACAAAGAACTATGATATATATATATATATATATATATATATATATATATATATATATATATATATATATATATATATATATATATATAATCATTTTGGTATTAATAAAAAGAAGTCTTAATAATTTTGGTTGAAAAATAATCATGTTTCAAAATAATCAATAAAATAATTTCGATGATACTAGTCAAAAAATAAACACGATAATTTTTTGTTTGAAAATAAATCTTTCTCGATATTTATGAAAATAATATCGAGATTATAACATTAAGTCCCGATCAAATTAAATTCCAATCAAACTAACTATGGTTAGATTGACGGTATTTTCATAAAAATTGAGTTAAAGAAAAAACATAAAACAAAAGATAAATAATCCGTTTAATACCATAACTATTATATATTTTATTTTTAATACAATGTAAACTAAATTCTTATTACAACAACTATATTCTATTAATTTTATTTGAATTTTGTTAATGATTGAAATAAATGAGTAATGAAAGACTAATTTTAAAATTAATTACATATTAATGTTAATTTTGTTAATGATTGAAATAAATGAGTAGTGAAAGACTAATTTTAAAGTTAATTACATATTAATGTTAATTTTACTTTTTTTTTAATAAAGACGTGTTATGACAATTACTAAAAATGAAATAAATGTTTAATTATTTCAATTGTTGTTGAAGTTTAAATAAAATTAACAGAATTAAAACTTTTTGTTATTGAAGAATGTAATACTTTCTATTATATTAAAAACAAAATATATCAATATTTTTTATAGTAAATTGACTATATACCTACAAAAAATACATAAATTTGATAATACGAACAAGATATGTAAAAAAAATTCATTAAAGTTGTATTACACTATTATTCTATGTAAATAATCAAGATATTAACTTTATTTTCCAGTTTTATAATTGTAAGGTAAGAATAATTTATTGAGCAATATTCTTTCAATTTATTTAGTTTGTGGCTAATAATAAAAAATTATTTTAATATAACTATTTATTTACTATAAAATTATAATTATTATCTTAAGAAAATTAAATGTAAGTAAATTTGAAAAAATTATGTAGAAGCTTAAACGACATTAAATCCAACAAAAGTCCAGAAGCAGCGGATACTTTTTTGTGCAAATGCAAGTTGCAACCATTGACGTTTGATTAAGACCAAGTTGTCACTCACTGATTCAGTTGAAGTCACTGTTCACTGCAACAGTAATATGTGCAAGAGAGAACCATTTCCTCCCTCCCACTTCTTTCTTCTTCTCCTTCTATCTGCCTTTGTCGGCGGCGACACGCCGTCGCGGGAGGTGTGGTGCGTGGCCAAGAACAACGCGGAGGACGCGGCGCTGCAGTCGGCGGTCGAGTGGGCCTGCGGCGCCGGCGGAGCCGATTGCGGAGCGATCCAGGGAGGAGGACCCTGCTTCGACCCTTCCAACGTGCAGAATACGGCGTCGTACGCTTTCAATGATTACTTCCGGAAACACGCTGTCGCCGAGGAGAATTGTAACTTCGGCAACAATGCCGCCATCACCTCCTTGAACCCCAGTACTTTCTCACATCCACCCCTTCTTTCCTTTTTCTCCTTCACTACTTCAATTTCAAAAATTTCTTATCTTTTTTCTATTTTAATCTTTCAGGTTTCGGTAATTGCAAGTTTCCTTCCAGGTAGGTAGCAGTAATCAATTGGGCTCATTTTGTTTTTTTCTTCTCCGTTTAAAAATTTTGGATTCTGAAAGTTTAAGGCTTGTTTTGAATGTGATGCAGTTCGTTGGTGAACAATGGAAGCTTCTCGGGATCCGCGTCGTCGATGGGATCGCTGGCCGGTGAAGACACGAGTGGGTGCGGTGGAGTTGTTTGGAGGTGGTGGTTTTGGCCGTTTATTATCGCCACTAGTTTATTCTTTACAGTTTCATTTTCACCCATTGTTTAAGGATAGAGATCTAGCTATTTTGGATTTGTAGATTTGCTAGCATTGTTCAAAATCACCATTTTGACAGAGGTTGTACTTAATTTAAATCAAACCGAGTAAATGGAAGGTTCTGTTATGAACTATCTTCTCTGTTTCTGGGAGGCAAGTTATGGTTCTTCTGTTCTTGAAATGCAATATGCTAAAGGTTATAGTTTTACTCGTACTGATACATGTGAGCTATTGATACATAGCTATTTTAAGTGCTTATGGTGAATCTTTCTCAGAGAAGTAAATGCAACCTTCCATTTTGCTCTCTGGGAGTTTAATCTCTTTCTTGAAGATGTTACATGCTCTTATATTAATAACAGGTTAAATTAATCTTTTTCTTTTAAAACTGTAAATAACAGTAAAAGCGTTCTTTAAGCATATTCCTAAATTCCTACTCCAAGAAATACATTTTTTTTTAAATAAATCACGATGTAATTAACAAGTGATTCGCTATGGTGAAACTCGTACCCATTTTCCAGTTAAATTGAGGTACGAGTAAGTGACTCACTAGAAATAGACTCCAGGAAATCTCAGTTGCACTTTAAAACAATGTAGTATTTGAGTAATTCTCTTCCAATTTTTTTTTTATATAGGGAAAAAGATTTGTTTTTGTACAAATTCAGAAAATGATATAAATTAATTATTTTAATATTGAGAGAATAAATAAAGAATTAATAAAGCAGTTGAAAAGCTGAAGGTAGAATATAGGGTTGTTTTAAAGAACTGGTGGAGATTTAGGCGAAAAATACATATTTAAATAAAATTGAAAACATTACGGAATTGAATTTAATCGTGTAACACGATTTTGAAAATAAAAAATTATCATCAAAGACGACTTTAGTTTAACGGAATATTTTTTTGTTGTATTAGAAATCGTGCATGATTTTTTATTTTTGTTAGAAGTCTTGGTAAGTAACACAACTTTAAAGTAGTGAATTTTTTTTATTATTATTTACTCAGGAGTAACTCTATTTCATTCAATGCCTATCAAATCTTATTTTTTCTAGTACATTTTCTTCTAAATACAACTCTAAGTAACTCTAAAAAAAATAAAGAAATTAAATTTACAGGCATTAAAGATGAAAAATATTGCCTAATCTTTTTTATCATTATCACATATATATACTCTTTTTCTACATGAAAGAAATCTCCATAATGATGAAAAATATTAAGTAATGTTGTACATGATTAATTGTTAAAACGTCTCTTTTAATTTCTCAATTGAAAAGTGAGATACATACAGAGGATATTTAAAACCCTAAATACAAAAGAGTAAACTAGTAAATTCGGGTCAACATATAACAATCTCCACCTATCAACATATAACAATCTCCACCTTGAGCTAAATTGCACAACTAGAAAATAAACATAAAATTAACTAGAACAAACTCAAAAACAAACTAACAAAAGACTGAATTTGTCTTTGAGCAAAACTTGAACTTTGCAATAGGAAGAGGCTTTGTGAGCATATCAGCTGGATTATCTTCGGTGCTAATCTTCTTCACAAGCACATTACCTTCAAAAATCACATCACGCACAAAGTGATACCGTATATCAATGTGCTTAGTCCTCTCATGGAATATCCGGTCATTTGTCAAATGAACGACACTTTGGTTGTCACAAAATACCATGATAGGATCACCAAGAGAATCAATCTCACCAAGAAATGCCTTGAGCCAAATAGCCTCCTTAATAGCCTCCGTGATTGCCATGTACTATGCTTCCGTGCTAAAGAGTGTAACAGTGGATTGAAGTGTTGACTTCTAACTAATTGCACATCCTCCAAGAGTAAAAACATAACCCGTCAAAGACCTCCTCTTATATAAATCACCACCAAAATCCGAATCCACATAACCCGTTAGTATCCTATTTCCTCCAAACTCCAAATGAGCATTAATGGTACCTTTCAAGTAGCGAAAGATCCATTTTACCGCTTCCCAATGTCCTTTTCCAGGACAAGCAAGGTACCTACTCACCACACTAACGGCTTGAGCTATGTCGGGTCTAGTACACACCATTAAGTACATAAGACTCCCAACTGCACTTGAGTATGGAACATTTTCCATATACTTCTTCTCATGTTCGGACTTAGGACTCATAGCAGCTGAAAGCTTGAAATGTGTTGCAAGAGGGGTGGAAACAATCTTGGCTTTCTCCATGCCAAAACGACGGATTACCTTTCCTGCAAACTCCTTTTGTGAGAGAAAGAGTTTTCGATTGGGCCGGTCCCTTGATATTTCCATGCCAAGGATTCTTTTGGCAGCCCCTAAATCTTTCATCTCAAATGCCGAACCAAGTTGCTCTTTCAATCTTACAATTTCTTCCATATTGGAAGCAGCAATCAACATATCATCAACATAGAGCAACAAGTAGATAAATTCTCCGCTACTCAACTTCTTGAAGTAGACACAACTGTCATAATTAGAGCGGGAGAAATTTATACTAACCATGAATGAGTCAAATTTCTTGTACCATTGCCGAGGTGATTGTTTGAGGCCATAGAGTGACTTCTTCAACAAGCATACATGATTCTCCTTTCCCACAACTTCAAAACCCTCTGGTTGCTTCATGTAAATTTGCTTTTCTAAATCACCATGTAAGAAAGCAGTTTTCACATCTAACTGCTCTAACTCCAAATCCTTGATTGCCACCAAAGAGAGCAAAACTCGAATGGAGGTATGCTTGACAACAGGAGAAAATACTTCATTAAAGTCCACACCTTGAACTTGACTATAACCCTTCGCCACAAGTCTTGCCTTATACCGAAGACTTTCTGGTCTTGAACCATCTACCTTCTTCTTGAAAACCCACTTGCAACCCACAATCTTCTTACCACTAGGTGGCTTCACAAGAGTCCAAGTGTGATTTCTTTCCAACGATTGAAGCTCTTCATTCATGGCGGAAACCCAATCCGTTGCATTTTTGGAAGAAATAGCTTCTTTGTAAGATGATGGTTCACTATACTCCACCTCTTCGGCAGCTGCAAAACAATAAGCAAAATCAGCATATCTCACCGGTTTTCTAATTTCTCTTCTTTCACGTTGTCTTGCCAACAAATATGGTTGCTCTTCAACTTCTTGTTCTTCCGGATGAGCATCTTCATGTGGTATAGCCTCTTCTTCCTCACTTTGTTGGACTGACACCTCAAACTCCACCTTCTTGTCAATCTTCTCATTCTCCATAATGGTCGGCTTGAGCACAACATCCTTGGATTTCAACATAGCCGACTCATCAAAAGTGACATCTCTTGAAATGAGAAATTTAGAAGATGCGGGACACCACACCTTGTACCCCTTCACATTCATGGGATACCTAACAAAAACGCCCTTCTTTGCTCTTGCCTCCAACTTCCCTTCATTTACATGAACATAAGCAGGACAACCAAACATCCTCAAGTTTGAATAATCAGCCGGCTTACCCGACCATACTTCTTCGGGTGTTTTGCACTCTATGGAAGTGTTGGGAGATCGATTCACCAAATAGCATCCCGTGTTAATCGCTTCTGCCCAAAACTCCTTGCCAAGACCCGCATTGGAAAGCATGCAACGAGCCCTTTCAAGCAATGTACGGTTCATTCTTTCCGCAACTCCATTTTGTTGTGGAGTATTAACCACTGTTTTGTGCCTAGCAATTCCTTCGACTTTGCAAAACTCATCAAATTGGTGGTTACAAAATTCTAAACCATTATCAGTCCTCAACCTCTTGATCTTCTTTCCAGTCTGATTTTCCAAGAGTGTCTTCCATTCCTTGAACACTTTAAAGGCCTCATTTTTCTCCTTCAAGAAATAAGCCCAAACCTTTCTTGAAAAATCATCAATGAAAGTAAGCATATAGCGAGAACCATTGTCTTTTGATGGCACACGAGAAGGTTCCCAAAGATCCGAATGGATGTAATCCAGCGTTTCCTTGGTCTGGTGAATAGCCGTTGAGAAGCTCAATCTCTTTTGCTTGCCAAATACACAATGCTCACAAAACTCTAAGCTACTTGTGCATTGACCACACGACAAGTCTCTTTTACTCAAAATGGTCATTCCCCTATCACTTATATGTCCCAACCTCATATGCCACAACTTCGTAACATCAACATCCATGGTAGGATCCGAGCTCGCAACGGAGACCGAGCCTGTGACTGTGGACCCTTGTAAGAAATAGAGATTTCCAACTCTCTTTCCTCTCATAATGGTGAGAGCTCCCTTTGAAACACGAAGAACTCCACCATCACTTTGAAACTTACATCCCTTCTCTTCAAGAGACCCTAAAGAAATCATATTCTTACTCAAATCGGGTATATGTCTCACACCCGTCAACTTTCGTATCTTTCCATCATGGAATTTAATCTTCACAGAGCCTACACCTGCAACCTTGCACAACTGATTATTTCCCATAAGAACCTTTCCACTTGAAGGCTCATATGTCTCAAACCAATCCCTATTTGGAGTCATGTGTTGAGAAGCACCCGAGTCCATAATCCAAGCATTCTCATCATTGACACAATTATCAACCACACAAAGAACATCATATGTGTCATCATCCTTGGCCACATTGACCTCTTCTGAAGCAACACCTCCACGACCCTTTTGTTTATTCTGCAAAATAAAACAATTGGTCTTTATGTGTCCCTTCTTCTTACAATAATTGCATGTAAGATTCTTGTGCTTTGACTTTGACCGACTTCTACTTCCCGTCGGGGTTTTATCCTTAGACCTCCCCCGTTCGGCCACTAAACCAACACCTTGACTTCCTTTATCAACACTGGTCATCTCATTATCCAAGTGCAATTTGGCTTGCAGGTTACCCTTCACATCCTCAAGAGAAATTTTCTCCCTACCGTAAATCATCATGTCCCTAAGCGACTTATATTGTGTAGGCAAAGAACACAACAACAACAAAGCTTGGTCCTCATCCTCTACCTTGACATCTAACTTTCCCAAATCATTCAAGATGGAGGTAAACTCCGCAATATGATCGGAAATAGATGTACCTTCGGCCATATGAAGAGTGTAGAGGCATAGCTTCAACCGCAACTGATTTGTTAAAGACTTCTTCATATATGTCTCCTCCAACTTCTTCCGCAAACTCATGGCGGTTGTTTCCGAGAGAACCTCTTGAAGTATTGCATCACTTAAACACAACTGAATAGTGGAAAGAGCCTTATCATCTATTTCCTTCCACTTCTTATCCGTCATTTCCGCATCGACATCTCTACCATAGATGGCATCTTTGATGCCAAGGGTGGATAATATGGCGGCCATCCGCACTTGCCAAAGTGCAAAACTTGTCTTCCCATCAAACCTCTCAATATCAAATTTGGACGACATTTTCTTCCAAATACGGAGCCACGAACCAACAATCAAACACCAAAACAAATGACAAAATGCGGAGAACCACAACTGTGGCGTCTCACACGATTACGGTGGTTAGAGGAGTGCCGCTGCGGAGGCGGCAGCGGCGGTGCGCGGACTGGGCAGCAGTGGTTGGCGGCTGTTAACAGCGACCGGCGGGCAGCGTCGGGCGACGAACAGCGGAGACGGAGTGACTGCGGCTGTGGAGGCGTGCGTGCGGACCGGGCAGCGGAGACGACAGCGCGAGACAGTGTGCAGTGGAGGCGGCGGCTGGGCAGCGGTGACGGTTGTAAAGATGAAGGGTTTTTAACCTAAATCTAAAATTGTGATACCAGTTTGTTAAAACGGCTCTCTTAATTTTTCAATTAAAAAATGAGATACATAAAGAATATATTCAAAATCGTAAATACAAAAGAATAAACTATTAAATTCATATATAAATTAATGTATAGAAATTTTACTTCTTTATTCTTTATAGTCACAATTAACCTAATTTAACATAACGCGTAGAGTTGTACTTGAAAGAAAATACAGCGAAAAAAAAGTAAGTTTCAGAAAATATTGAATGAAAAGTAATTGCTGCGGAATAAAAAAAGAAAATCACGATCTTAAAGTCGTGATACTCAGCACGACTTAAAAAAAATCGTTTTAAATTTCACGACTTTTAATTGAATAAAAGAAATATTCTCAAACTAAACTCGTCTTTAATGATATGATTTCTATTTTCAAAGTGGCCTTATCTCGCACGACTAAATATTTCATACTTTTCTTTTTAAATTTACTCCTGTATTTTCCGCCTAAATCTGCACATGTAAAAAACTATAATATAACGTTGTTTTTTTTTTCTTAAAACAATCACAACTGCATTTGTTTTTGGGCCTTGTTAATATTGGGCTTCGGGAAATCGCCCTGGCTTTCAAAATTTATATATATATATATATATATATATATATATATATATATATATATATGCTTAAATAAGTTTTTGATTTTCAGTATACCATTTTTTAAAAAATTTAATAAATTTCATTAAAAATTAAGGTATTAAATAAATTAAATTTTAAATTGATTTTTTTATATTAATTTAACTTAACATTTTTATATTAATTTAACTTAAGTTCTTTATATTATTTAAAGTTATTTTGACTATTCAAGTCTATATTAAGTTGAAATACATCTCACGATTTGGAGTACTAAAAATATGTGATGAGTTCATTTTATTGTGTACTCAAATAATACATAATAAAATATATATATAAATTGTTATGATTAAAAAAATAAATTCAAGAATTGAAGAAATTTTTTTAAATAATTTAAATAATAATAAAGATAAAATACAAATAAATATTTTTTCCTCATACTGAAATAAAAAATTAATAATTTATTAGATAAAAATAGTATACTAAAAAATAATAGGAGACATGGATCTTATATTAAGGCTATATTTATCTCCTATTACTCACTTATAATTGTGATTTTCTTTTAATTTTCGAATCTAGTATTGCGCTCAATAATTTGACACTTGTTCAAAACAATTTAAATTTCAATAATTATATTTTTATTTTATTATAAACACATTTATTTTTTTAGAACTCGTTGAGGCGCTTTGTTTAATTATTTGATTCATAAATATATAATGAGATGAACGTTTTAAGGTTAGGGGTGAGGCCGGGAAGATGGCAGAGAGTTTTATTTAAGATATGAGAAAACAAGTATCTTGTACAAAAGATAATTATGTTTGAATTAAGTGTGATTTTTTTGCATTTAATATAATTGCATATTTAGGATTAGAATTTTAATTTTTCAAAAGATATTTTTTTTACTTTCTTTTATTTTATAAACGTTAATGCCATAAGCTAATTAAACATCATTGATTTTAAAATTTTAGCAAAAAAAAAGATAAAATAAAGGTTGCAATGCCTTACTGCTGGCTTTAAAACTTGAGTTTAGTAATTTTATATTGATTTTAGAAAATAGTTATATCCAATGACTATTCACATATCTTTTTAAGGTAATTGTTATTAAAATTGATAAACTTTTGGTGGTTTTGTGATTATATGACAATCTTCTTACATAGTTTTTTTTTTCTCTTAAAACTTTATCCAACTTTTTGTTTCATATATCAGAATTTTAGAATTGATAATATAGTTTCAAACTAATAAGTTTATTTGTCAATATTTATAGAATAATAATGAGAAGAATGATCTCTGAAAGGTTTCACTATATATATTAAATTAAAATCAAATGAATTTAATAGACAAAAATAGAGATATATTATAATAGTATTAGCATTGTCAAACAATTAAAAATTATGATGTGCGAAATAATTATTATAAAAGTTAATAAAATTATGTCCAACCTGTGCATGCCTTATAAATTGAAATAAATATATACATTAACTATTTTCTCCTTTTGCAATTCCTTTAGTATTCAATGAAAATTTTTCTTCCTAAAAACTTAAATTTTTTATCATAAAATCACAAAAAAAAATTATTTTAATTTATTTATATTTTTAATTAAGATTATGACATTCTTCTGATGATCATAAATATAAGCTTTCATATTTATAGCAATAAATTGAATATTGAAATTGATTATGCTACTTTAAATCTATAAAAATTTAGAGAAAAAAAAAAACCATAATCTAAATTGTTAAGCATATAACATTCCATGTTTGAAAAAATAATTTACAATGGTATTTGAATTTTAGTAAAAGATATTGTCATTCTATTAAGACAACAATGGAAGCCACATACACAGTCGACTAGGTTTCTCTCCTTTCATCTATAGGAACAAGTCAACAAGAATCCCAAAATCTTAGGATCTTGATTTTTGACTTCCCACCTAAACAATTGACCAAACACAAAAATGACCAGTAAATTAATCTTAATTTTCTAATTACCTCACATGGACTACACCTAATCTACCAATATTATATCTCCACGGATCATTATTATGCTAATTCGGATTAACAAACACCAAATCCTTCTTACGAAAGTTTAATAATTAACAGTATATATATATAAGAAGAATCAAATATTTCAATACCAAATCACTTGAATTTGACTCTCATCTGCAAAAATAATTCAATACAAAAGTCACTCATATTTCAAAACCTTGACAATTTTTTTCAAGATGTATTATGATGAGAAAATGAATGAACAAAAAAACAGTAACAAAAAAGAAGAAAAAAAAAAAGATTCATATATACATGCATGGTAGTTTAGTACCTCAATAATTAATCTCTCTCACTGTCTCTCTAAGTCTTGTTCAACATCATCATGCGTAGAAGGTTGGATTCTCCTCAACGATCTCTCTCTACTGAGAATTCTTCGAAACGAACTCAACCTGGAATTGGAGCCGTTGATTTTAGGGGACCCATTAGCACCGTCGGATGTGCCTTCCAAGTTTTCGACCACTAGCGGGGCGGTGGGAAGAGCGAACCCGGTTGGGCCCTCGCGCTGGACCGGTTCTAGAGGGAGCGGTTCGGCCTTGGTTCGACAGAGGGGACACGTGGAATGCGAGGCGAGCCACGTGTCGATGCAGCCGACGTGGAAGCTGTGCTTGCAATTAGGGAGAAGTCTGACGTGTTCTCCGTCTTCCAGAACGCTCAAGCAGACGGAACACTCAACGGCGTCGTTTTGGTGTTTGAAGGGGAAGGTGGGGAGAGCGGCGATGATGGCGGGGTCGAGTCCGGTGTTTGGCGGTTGGGTGTGCGCGTGAGCCACGTGGAGGCTGAGTTGGTATAAGGCGCTTCGGCGGCGAGTTTGACGGGTGAGAAAAAACCTTGCGTAGATGTGAAGTGCAAACACTAAAACTAACACCAGTGAGAGAGAAACTATGGCGGTGATTAGTATCTTCCGGTTGAAGGCGTTGTGGTTCTGGAGTGTTCCAAGCGAATTGTCGTCGTCGAAGAAACTCATGGCTAGTTAGCCTCTGTCGTAAGAGAGAGAGAGAGGGAGTTGGTGATGAACATGGAAGAGAAGAGTGTGTTCTGGTTTACGTATTTATGTATGGGGTTTATGAGATCTTTGTTTGGTTAGTGAGTTGGTGTTGTGTTTGTTGAAAGGAAAATTCTTGTTGAAAAAATAAATGGTGTTTTTCTATTGGATATTTTAGTTTAGTTTCTTCTTCTGTTCTGGCTACAAAAGTCCATGGTTTTAGCTCACAAGAAACCCCCATTTTGTCAAGGCTTTTGACGGCTCAACCTGTGCTGGAAGTAAAACAATGGGAATGGAGTGGGGAGAACGTTAGGCAACTGTAACTGTAACTGTAAGAATAAAAACCACTGTGTATTAAATGTATTAAATTTAATTATTAATTTAAGATGTAACTTGTTTAAAGATATGTAAGCAAAATCATTATTATTTCCTTTATTGAAATTCAATATAAGGAAAACGTTTCATTTTTTAAACTCATTTTTTCCTAGGTCTGATCTGTATTTGATGGAAAAGGGGCAGAGTCATATCTGTATCCTTCTTATATCAATCTAAAGTCAATTATAATAAATATATAAAATAAATTGTATAAAATGTTATATGTATATTTATATTTAATAGAATTATACCGTTCATACTTAATGTGATAAAACATATTATAAATATAAATATATACTATTAGGATAGAAAAGAAGTTACAACAGAAGGGATTTAAAAATATTTAATGACAGGGGGTTTGGTTTCTTCTAACTTGTGAAAGTTGACTGCCGCAACTTTAGAAAAAAATAGATAAAGCTAACGTAAAATCTTGTACGTTATTTTTGAAATATGAACACTAAACCTGTTTCATACTTAGTTAATAATACATTTTAATACATTAAAAAAATCCCTTTTTTTTTTTTAATGTTTCAACGCCAAAATTCAACTTTCTTTTGAAAAGGTTATCCTACTTAGGAAATTTTACAATTTAAAAAAATTGTTAATTGAAAAAATTAAATTATTTTATTCTTTAATCACCCGAAATTATATCTCTTACGAAGTAATATACAATATATATACATTAAAAATTCATTGCTAGAGTAATTCAAAATAGATCACTGTTCATAGGGATTAAAAAAAAAAAAACTCACATAAAACACACCATAAAAAAAAGCTTAATATAAAAGTTGCATTATACATATTTAATAATCTCAGCCATTTATCACATGCTAAACAAAACAAATAAAAATATATAAATAAACTAACATTTTAAAATTTACTTTCAACCGTTTAGAATCAATAACATAAAATCTTATCAAATTCAGAAAAAACTATTTAAGTTATCATACATACACTATTACTAATATTATTTATATTAAAATCACAAATTAACATGTATCAATACATAATTATATTTTGAAAAAATTTATACATTGAACTGTGTCGAAATATAAGACAATTGTGTTTGTGTGACCGAGTTAATTCATATAGTATATTTTAACTAATTATATTTTAAATCACAATCAATTATAAACATTTATCGACTCTCTTCATCTAAATATCTTCGTATATTAATTGAATCTGGATTCCTCCTTCTAAATAGATCTAAAATTTAATATACATTCTAATAAATCTACTATCTTTATTTTCCTAGAAATAATATATCTACTATCTTTATTTTCCTAAAAATAGCATCTCATGATCACAATTTCAAATAATACATAAACATTTATATTTAACAAACTATTTACACATCCTAAATAATATTAATTTTTATTAATGATAATCATTAACAATGATGACTAAAAAGTAACTATCATCGTAAAAAAAGTTTACCCTAACATAGATTAAAATAATTAACTTTAGTCAAGCCATTAATGTCCTATTTCAAATTAATTGGACTTAAGTCATGCAAAAGATAATATAAAAAATATGAATATAAGAAATAAGAAAATATCAAAAAATTAAATTCTTACTTTCTTTTTTTATATAAAATTAAAAAATATTTAATAAAAATATTATTTTTATTGATTTCGGAAACTTTAGTTCCTTTTAAAATTACATAATATTTCAAAATTTTTTACAAAAATAAGACCTCCTTCTGACATAACACTAATGTATAGAACCTTATAAAGTTCTATATCCAAACCCAATTAAGGTTTTTAAATTTTTTTTCTTTCTCAGTAGTTTCTTTAGTTGCAGTGGTGGGAACGCAAAGCCTCTGTGTGTGGAAATATGGCTCCATACACACATTATTCCGCGTGTAAGAACATTTGTGACTTTGTTGTAAATGACTACTACAATTTACAAATATTTAAATATTTATATTATCGATTTAAAGTCAAAACTACTACACATAACATAAACTACCTTTGCAACGAGTCATCTTTTAAAAATATTTAAAGTCTTTGAAAATGACAGAAAAAAAAAGACATTATAAAATACTTTTAGTTTTGCAAATTTAACTTTAATTTTCCATTTTGCTTTTTAATTTATTATTTTCGAACATGGATGAAAAAAAAATCAATCTTAGTCTTTAAAAGAGGTTAAAATTATTACAAAAGTAACTTCTAAGAATAAAAAAAAAAGTATCATTTTTAAAATTTAAAGACAAAATAATAATTTTTTTAAATTTGGATGAAAATTAAAATCAAATTTATAGAACCAGAACTATATTTAATTTTTCTTTGTCCAAAGTTAATGCAATTTATTGGGCCATTGATTATTTTTTTATAAAGGTTGGTGCAGCTGGATGCTATGTTTTCATCCTAATTTATACTATTAATTAATTAATTAATTGATTGATTGATTAAACAAATTAGACTTTTAAAAGCCAGATCGCAATGGAAGATCATGCATGGAAATACAATGGGAACTTACAAGCTTTATATGTGGTTAATCAAACAACTTAAACAGGGTGAAGTTTTAAACCACATTAAAGGAATTATTTAATAAAATTTAATATGCACTACACTTTAATTCTATAATTAACATTTTCTTAATATAATTTTTAACTCAATTTCTATGTATTTTCTATATAAAAAAAAATCCCCGCATCCACTAATAAAAAATCCATCATTAATACAATTTATAAGAAACGATTTGACATTTGCTCTTTTTTCATTGATCTTTTAAGTACTTCTACTTTTACAATCTTTATCTCATCCTTTCTTTCCACGTTATCCATTATATTTATTATTATTTTTATTCTATCACATCTCTTCCTTTCTCATAATATAAACATTTCATAGAAATGTATTTTTTCAAATATACCTAAAACTAAACTTTTACTTTAAAAATTAACCATTATATTTATTTAATTTTAGAAGTGTAACAAATTCATAAAACAATAATTAAAATAAAACTTCAGAATTTAATAAAACATTTACTTTACAATAGAATAAAAGCTAATCATGTAAAATATTTTTTTTTGTTATAATTACACAAAAACACACACACAATAATTAAAATTATATGCCCACGTAATAAAATGTGTATTTCAATATACTGAATAATTGTAATTTTTGATCAGTTATATTATAGTTATTAATAGCCTTGCACTTTACCTTAACATTTTATATTCGTATACGGGTAAATAACTTTTTAATGATAAATATGCATTATAATTTCTCACGTTTCATTGATTTTTTGAATCACAATGCTATCAATCAAAATAAAAAGTGTAACTTTAAATATATTATAATTTGAACTAATTTAATTCAATTATATAACGCCGGAAAGATATAATTGTTTGGAATAGAAAAGAAAAAGCAAGTCTAAGTTTTATCCTATGTAAAGAGTTGACAAAGTATACTGTTTAAGCCAACCACAAGTACTTTAGTTTTATTGAACATGGAAATTTCAACTTTAACTCAAATTAATCCTCCCTGTGACTTCATTTTCTGCAAAATGTATTTAACTTTTTGTTCTACAATACAATAATATTTTCATCATAATTTATAGAAAAAAGAATTATTAAATAAGAAAAGTATAGTGTTTTTTTATGTACAGATGAAATATACGCCACACACACACACACACACATATATATATATATATATATATATATATATATATATATTAAAATTTAATTTATAAATTAATTGGTGGTTGATAAAAATGATATGATAAATTAATTTTAAATTACAAATATCTAATAAAGAAATTGATAAATATAAAATTAGATAAAAGAATTAATATAGTTATATAATTTTTGTTATATAAATAAATTTTGAATTTATAAAAAATATTATAAATATTATTTTTTTAAACAAATAGTTTTTTATTAAAACTATGTGTATTTCCATTTATTTTTTAAAAAACTATATATATTTTTGTTTGAACAAGTTAGTTTATTTAAATTAGTTGATTTAATAAGTATTAGTCAAATTTATTTTTTATTTACTTTTCATAACTTAATTTTTTTATTTCTTAAAATTTAAATTAATTATCCACACTCAATTTACAATTAAAATTTGTTTCTAAAAAAATAATTTGATTAAATAAAATAAAATTAATTTGAAAAAAATACTAAAAATATAATAAAATAAACACAGAAATGAGAGAAATATAGAAATATCTTTTATCTTAAAAATATGTATACATTCGTTTTAAACTTTGGTAAAAATCTGTCTTTTTTTGTTTAAATTAATTTCTATTATATGAATTATGTTAAGTTAAAAAAATATATTGGCTGAAAAAAATAGAAGAATAAGTCTCTGCATTTTATCTTGCTTCAAAGAAAATGAAAAATCTCTAATTTTATTTTTCTTTCTCCCTCACTTTCCTTTTTTTCCTCTCTCCCCTCATAATGGTCTCCTCACACGTTAAGGTCCAACCCCAATATGGAGAGGTTTGGATTCTTTTCATACGTCACGTTTTGAACACAAATAAGAAAGTGATCAAATAATTCGTATTTTAATATATTTTTACAAATAGATTATATCAACTTTGATTTATATAAGTAAAATATTAAAATTTTTAATTAATATATTTTTTTATACATAATTTATACTAAAATAATTTTTAATTGCATGATAAATTTTAAAAATATTTCTTTTGATCAAAAGTTATTAAATAACGTAGTACTTTATGTAAATCGTACAGTAGTTTAACGAGTTCGGCAACATAAGGAAAAAAACACTAACTTGTATTATTTTATAAATTGAAACTAAAAAAATATAAAAAATAAAATCGAAATTCCAATATTTATTAAGGTTAAAACATATTTAAATATAATTTAAAAAATATATTAAATTTTAGTATTTTTTGTTATTAATTATATCACTTTATAATTTATATACTTCACCAACAACAAATTAAAAAGTTTATTAGTGTTGAACTTTTGAAAACTTTCTCTTTCATTTCTAATTAAGTGTTAACTGAATACTTTAATTAATAATATATTTTCAAAAAGCTGAAAACGTGTTGAATACTTTTCTAATAGCAAAAGGATGATAAAAATGGAGCATTGTTCACATTTCGATATTTGCACATTGACAACTAATTAAACAAACAGAGTTGTTGAAATAGTATACATGTTAATTTTTTATTATCTCGTTAAAAGATATTATTACCAACTCCTTGAAGAAAAAGTTTGCATATATAGTAGGGCTATTTTTGGATAAAAATAAAAGAGTGTCAACTAAAACATTCATTGACTTAATATGTATTAATAACAAAGTTATTCCTAAGGAAGATTAGTTCATTGATTTCTATATCACAAAATAATATATATATATATA
>Ga0209489_106397_pt1 | contig 19009 bp, 6 predicted proteins | sample SiratrowhiteBW_FD_187527 | JGI IMG/M metagenome (GOLD analysis project Ga0209489, IMG submission 187527) | Root nodule microbial communities of legume samples collected from California, USA - Siratro white BW (SPAdes) (version 2) | ecosystem: Host-associated > Plants > Roots > Nodule | place: USA...
AAAAAAAATATATATATATATATATATATATATATATATAAGAGATAAGAACAAATCGTATCTTAAAATGATAGTAAGATGTTTTCTTAAATATGTGTTAAATTCCAAACAGTTGTGGAGTCTGATACACCTTCAAGTGGAGCACCAATGTAAATGACCATCTAATCATCTTCAATCATTATTCATCATATGGTCCCAACAAAAAAGTAGAACCCTACATTCTTAGCCATAGTCATGTGAAGAGAAATTACTTATTAAATAGATAAGAACAAGATCAAAACATGGTAATGGGATTTTTAGTCATGTCACAAATTTCCCAACCCACATCATCATATACTAATTCTGTTTAAGGGTAATTATGATTATAATTGGTCTAATGAATTTTTTTTTTTTTAACATGGTAAGTTTTATAAATTATATAGCAAAATTTAAAACAGTAGAAAAAGTATAATATACCTCATGCATGGCTTGCTAAACACTATATGTGAATTAAGAAAACAGTGTTGATATACATGCACCAAATAGTGAAAAACATCAAGAAGATATAGAGTGATTTGATTTATATATAATGTACTATATTGTTATGTAAGAAAAAAAATTTAAAATATAATAAATATTGGAAGAGTGTTTGTATTTTAAAGGGTCCACGCATTTTGTTAACAAAAATGTGGATGATTTACTGTCTCATTTTAAATCCTTCAAAGCTGAAACATTAATGGTCATGGAGGTTATAACTTTGTGTGACTTTGTAAAATATTATTAAATTCATGCTTTAATTTTTATCCTTCTCCTTCATGTTACTAACAATGTGAATAAAAAAGTGTATTTTTGATGCAAAGTTCTTATTAATTATATAAGCAAAGAATACCCTGTTCTTAGATATTTATGTACTATTTAAAAAATTCGAATAAAATTAATTAATAACAAATAAATTTATTTCATCTTCTATTTTTTTTTTACTTTATTTCTACTCATCCAAATAATCTCATTTGTGAGTCTAATTTTCTTCTTTTCTTTCTCAACACAATTCAAAGCAATATGTAAATTAGTTCAAAAACTTATTCAACGACAATACATCATAACTTGAAGACTAACAATCCTCGATTTCTAAAATAGTTTTTTAAATTTTTCTATAACGAAATGTTTTTTTAAAGTCAAACAAATTTTTATATAATGAAATTTTTGTAGTCATCCCACGAATTAGCATGGCATATAAGTCATACACTAAAAAAGGAGACAAAATTGATGTGTGTGGTCGGCCATTGAAATGAAGAAGATGAGAGTGGCAAAATGAACACAATTTATGAGTATGTGTTGGAAGCCATGGTCACACCACAAGAACAAACACAAGGTTGTGATTTCCATCACTTTCTTTCTTCTAGTCTACTACAACCTTCAATATCTTTCAATCACTACATATGCCACACGTATATAGGGACAATATATATTAATAATTGGTGTCAAATTTTTATAATTCCATTATCAATGGTCTTGTTTTTCTTTTTCAAAGGGGAAATGTAAAATAGAAAAATGAAATGAGTTTGTTTTCTTTTTTTTTTAAGTTAAAATTAGTTTACTCTTGTAAGAGTTTTAGTGGAATTTTGTGGGAAGTGAAAAAGGTGTCAAATTTGGAAAAAAAATCTTTATGACAAAACATCTTTTGAAAAACAAATTGGTCACCTTTCTACCATCAAATGTCACGTTGCCTTTAAGTTCATTTCCCTTTTTTTTACCCATAAAATAAAAATTTCAGGGGATTTAAAGTTTGAATCACTTTAGTTTAAGTATTTTGTTTAGATAAATTAATTTAAATTTCTTAAATTTTAAACTCCCAAATATGTTTATATATAATTATATTATGTAACTTTTATGAATTTTTAAATCATCAATAAATTTAAATAAAAAAGTGAATTCTTTCATACCAATATTTGAATTATATATATTATTATGAATGTTTATGTTACGTTTTTATCAAAATTAAATAATAATAATAATAAAGTGATTCATATTGTAATATCTTTTGAAAAATATATATTACATAGATTTTGGTTTATATGAACGAGACATTAAATAATATTAGATTAATACACATAATTAATGTGAAAGAAGATTTTAATATTAACTTTAAAAATAATTTAATTAAGAATTTATTTTGTTCTCAAACTTAAAAGGTTAAGCCAGTAATACATTTTAGATCAAACAAGTTAATGGCACACCTTAAGTAAAAGTCAAATTGAGAACATCTTAATTAAGCCAATAATACTTTAGATGAGTTGAACATTGATAATTTATTAATAATAAAATATATGAATTTGTATTCACGTATAAAGTCAACATTACGAACAGAGTTCTGAATACAAGTTTATATATTACATACGAATTTAATGTTTATCTAAATCCATATTCCTATAAATATTATTATTATTATTAATGTTAATATTATTATTATTATTAATGTTATTATTATTACTCATAGATATAATAATAATAATAATAATATAACAATAAAATTGTCTAGTCTAATTGAGAGTCAAAAATCCTACAAAAAGGAGGATTAATACATGACCACAAATTAGCTCATTCAAAACTTACATGACCATGCTCCAAGCAAGGAAGGAAGCTTGAATTGAGTTGTTATTATAAATTCTTGTTAATCTTATAAACTCTCTAAAATGAGAATATTTTTCTAAGGAATCTCCTCCAAAAAATATTTTTTGGAAAAGGAACCTTAGTTCTGAGTTAGTTTCCTTTAAGAAATTTTAGAAAAATTTAAGTCTTGTTCCAATTTTCTATTGTTCTAAGGACACTTTCATCAGGTATTGACAATGATAATATATCATTGTATATAAACAGACAGGATATCTTGGAAATCATTCAAGGTAATCAAATAATGTGTAAGTAAAGCTCACTACATTTACATGTTAGATAAATAAAGTAACACCACTAATTAATTCCATTAATTAATTCCACTAATTAATATATTTATTTTAAGTCTTATTGGTGATTGATGCTTATTTGTCCTGATTTCATTACATAAAAAGTCAAATGCATAAATAAAACTTGTACTGTGCACATGTATATTTTAATTATGAAATAATGTTATTTATTTTATATAACATACTGTAAATTACTAATAATCTTTTTAGTATTATTAATGTATTAGACAATAAATTCATCTTATCATCACAAAATCTATGTTAGGTTTATCTTAATGTATTTAGTTCTTTATTAAAACTATTAAACTTTTTTCTTTTAGTTTTTAATAAATTAACATAGTTGAATTTTATATATTAGTGCAATAGCCAAAAAGAAAGTTTTAAATATCACTATTATGAGTGTATTGGACCTGAACTATAGTCAATGTTTGTTGATTCTTTGAAATATATAGGTATTAAAACACTTTAAATATTCTTAAAGAAAAAAAGAAATTTATTAGGGTTTCGTATATGTTATAAAGAAATATATAGGTATTAAAACACTTTAAATATTCTTAAAGAAAAAAAAAACTTATTAGGGTTTTGTATATGTTATAAAGAAGACTAATGTTTATTTCATATTTCAACTTTTTTTTTTTTTCATATAAGAGTCTTGTTAGACATAAAAATAATTGAAAAAATTTGTGATAAATGGATAAACTATTTTTATAAGTTAGAAATTAGTATTGTTATCATTTATAATTATTTGTTATGAATATATATATATATATATATATATATATATTATTTTATTAAATAAATTTTATATATTTTTATTATATAATGAATATAAAAGAATATCAATATTTTTTTCCGTGCAAACAAACAAGTATAACTCACAAATTTTAGATATCGAATTCTAATGGTAAAAGTTAAAACTCATTTAATATACAAATTTTATAAATAATTTTTTATAGTACATATTTATAAAAACCTAAATAGGAAGAATATTTGCCTACGATGCTCTAGTAATTGAATGGCACCACGTACATAAATTATTATGGCCACTATAAATGGTCACAGTGCACGAAACCAAACATCAAAAGTAAAATAGGTTTACTTTTTGTTTACATATGTTAAGTTAATCTCTTTTTCTTTTACAGCAAAAGAAATTTGGTTAACTTTTGAAAAAAAATGTTAAAGTAAATATATCTTAGCCATCCAAAGAGTTATTTTGTACTGAAAATATACAGATTCTTTTTTCTTTTTTGTTTTCGCAGTTGTCCTTATATACCTAACCGAAAGAGACCTAAAACAAAGGGAGAAGTTTCTTTACACTTCATTCATTATACGGGGTGGCTTAGTTCATGCACCAAAAAAGCATATATTTGTGGTTAAGATGAACACGACAAAGGCATATTATATGAGATTTGTCATTAATTATAAAATTATCAAACATTTTCTGACAACGTTAGAGTTGAATATTTATTCACGAACTGTCTAAATGCAGAGTTTGTGTTTTTAAACTAGAAATTGAACATGGGTTTTTCTAAAATCTGGCGAAGTCCATGGTTACTATAGAGTTCTAGGTAAAAAGAGCAATATAGCCAGATTAGGTTTTTTTCTCATATTGTCACAAGGAAAAGTTGAATAAAGATGATGATGTGCTTATATTTATTTTACTTTCATTCACGTCTAACTTTCACATTCCATTATTGCTACTACCTTCCTTCATATCTCTTGAAAAAGATTTTCTATGTTTATTTATGATCTAGAAGTCCAACTCAATATTTGTTTTAATTTCGACACTTAAAACTTCTTTAACTGTCTTAGCACTTTAAGTTACGTGTTCCCTTCTCTCTATTTTTTTATTTTTCATTATCTAGCTAGATTAGATTTTGTTCTCTTTATTTCAGTTTAAACTGTAAATTCTTGCTACTTTCGGTACATTTGTGTTTATAAATTTTTGTTCTTATGATTAAAAAGACATTTTAATTTTCAAATTTTTAATTACATAACTTATTATACACTACAAGAAAAAATTATTTAGATATCAATATTAGCTACCAAATAAAATGGTTACTAATTGTGATCAAAATAGTCACCAAATTAGATTTTAGTTGCTGAATAACTACAAAATAGAAGTAATGATTGAATTTAGTGACCAATTAAGTCAAATAATTGATATCTAACATTAGTTATCAAGGTTTTAGTGACTTATACCATTAAATTCTAAATTGGTATCTAATAGTTAGAGACTAATTTAGAATCTAAGGATAAATGTCACTAAATTCAATCATTACTTCTATTTTGTAATTAAAATTTGGTGACTATTTTGGTCACAATTAGTAACTATTTCATTTGATAGCTAAAAATTAGTCTCTAAATAACCTTTTTCTTGTAGTGATAGTACTTATGCGATGAAGAGATAATATAGTAAACAAAAAATTTCATATTTGAAAATGGTATAATACTTAAATAGACTACTCCAAAAATTGGTTGCCAAAATTTGAAGTGGGAGACACAAACACTTATTTTTAAACTTTCAATTAAAGTTTTTAATATATTATATTTTTGTTGTTAATCAAAGTAATTGATGACTAAATGTTATGTGGGAGTTATTTTATATAATGTACTTTGTATTTGAATTTAAGGTTTTTAAGAAATATTAAAGTGTATTTGAAGTATATAAAAAGTTTTTTTAATTATATTTTTGTAAATACATATTAAGAAGTGAAATTTAAGTCTAATCCAATCTTACAAAACCGGCTTGTAAGGTGAGGTTTGTACCTATTTATAAACGATTGAAAAGATCTTATCTCTAGTCTCTAGTCGATATAGAATCTCTAACACACCTCCTCATGCAGAGACTGCTCATTTAACTTCTTAATAATGCATGTAAATCATAATGGTTTCGGAGACTGCTCATTCCACTTCTTAATAATGCATGTAAATCATAATGATTTTGCCCATAAATACAGTATATTATGTTAAAACTGAACTCATTTATACTTTTAATACAATTAAGTGTTTATAATTACTTCGTTTATTTATATAAAAAAGGATTATAGAATAGTAAACCATGTATATTAGTATACTAACATTTTTTTTCTTGTATATTTTTAATGCAAAAAAATTATCAAGCTTTAACCACACCACCTATAAAATTAGTGTTTTCTAGACTAAATTTAAGGTTCTTAATTAAAGTGGGTGGGGTGACACAAGATGGTCTATTTTTTAACATAGAAAAACTAAATTCAACATTGACTCACCTTTAGAAGAGATTTTTTTTTTCCTTCTAAAACGCCATATAAGCATTTTTAGACTGAATTGTAAAGTGGTAATTAAAATGTGAAACTTTGTGAATTTAGTCTTGGAGAAAGTAATCAAATTAGATATAAATTTCTGAAAGTGTAATCGATCAATCACGCTAATCTAATCTTAAAAAAAGTGTAATTTTTATGATAATATAACTTATATGTAGGAAATAAAATAGCAATAAATAATTAGGTATATATATATATATATAATAATATAAAAAATATTTTATTTTTCTTATTTTTGAAAACTAATGCACATTTTGTATTATTTATCTTTATTCTAAATACAAATTACTCTCAACCAACATTTTGTTGCCGCGTAGAATCGTTTAGCAATATGATAATTATTGTACTAAGTTAATGTCAATTTCAAAAACCCTAAAAGGCCTTCTATTATTGAACCACTCTGTGTTTCATGTGATTCAAAAGTTATGGTCAAAGATTCTTGTCTTATCCTCTAATTCTTGTAAAAGTATTTTTAAGTTGTTCTATTTAAGCCTGTTCAAATTGCTAAATATTCATAATAAAATTATTTATCCTATCCTAATTGCATAATATTTACAATAATAACTATAATATGTTCAAGGTTTATAAAATTAAAGGATTAATATATCATAATTATGATCTGTACTAACTCTCATTTTCTATGCCATTGAAATTGATCAATATTACTAATTATCACTTCCTTAATAAGTTCTTTTTAGAATTATTTATTTCTCAAGAATCATTAAATATCACCAACTTTAAGGAAAACAATATAATAATCAATCTTTCAAACTTTATTCCCAAAGAGTAGATCTGATTCATTTTGGCTCTGCTCTCCAAATGATAGATGTCAAATATTAAAAGAAAAAAAAAACTATATAAGGTTGCTATTCCACACAGAAGAGACCAAATTAAATTTGACTAAAAGTTTAGATTCTTTGACCAAATCTTCAAAATCAGAACATACGAACTCTATCTCCACAACTTTCACTAAGCTAAATAGGATTCCCTAAGCAAATCCAACTCTGAAGGAAACCAATTCCCAACAAATATTCTTCTCCAAAATTCATGCTTTATGTCTCTCTTTTCCTAGACAAATCTGATTTCACTAAGTAAATTCACACTTCATCTTCAAAGCTCCTTTGTTTTGATAATTTGCTAAGCGAATCAAGATTTACTGAACGATTGGTTCATTCAACACTTCTGACTTATTCTTTATTGGCTTAGCTTCTTCCCGAAATTGAAACAATCAAGAGATCAAAAGAACATCAGCTACATTTCTCAATCCACTTTTGCTTAGTTACAAAGTTTTCTATTGAAGTGAGGTTAAAGCAAAGTCCAAATTTAAGGAATTCCATTTAATTTAATTGCCTCTTGAATAGGTTCATCAAAGAAGTAAAATTAATAATTAACAAACTCCTCCAAAGTTATAACCTTTCATGATAATTAAAGTCCTTCGAAACATAATACTCACATTTCACTTTCATACAACCTCATAAAATATTAACAATATAAGTTTATTACATGAACTTTGTTTAAAATACTTCATGACTCCATTCTTAAAAAACATATTACCAATATCAAAATATTTTATTTTGTATCAAAAGATATCAAGAATGCCTTTTTTTTTTTTTTAGATATTATGTGTTTGTTAATTGATCTTGAGACCAAGCATAACTTCATTTTCATGTTTTTTTTATCAATAAATAATGATATAAAAATGGTTTAGGAAGTACTTTATGAAAAGTTTTACAAGAAAAAAGATAAAAATATATGATATAGAAATGATTCAAAAGGTAATATAAAGAAATTTACAAGTTAAAGAAATAACAGTAACTCCTAAATTAGCACAATACACAATAAAATACATATCATTGACCACCGATAATCAAAGAACTAGTACATAAGAAAGACAAAATCATAATAACATTGCACCCGGAGCAACACAAACAAAAATTTAACATATATTCTCTATAGGCATCCTTCAAGTGAGATTGGGTGATACTCATTTCGGGATCAAAGTAATGAATAAGCATTATATTCTCTTTCCATTTTCCCGTCTTTGGAAGTTTACCCATCATCTTCATAATGTTTACCTTTATCAAGTCCAAATTTTCTTTGATAAATTTGAAGCTAAAACCATTGATTCTGGACTTTTACTTTCTTTACAATCTCATATAATTATTCTCACTTCCTCTTCTTTCAATTTTACTAGAATCCTTTCATTATCAGCTTATAAGATGGATGAAAATTTCATTCCATCTAATACAATATTATTCTTTTTCTTTTTATGTAAATTTGTTTTGAAAATTTTTTGCCTCCCTTTTATACATTTGTTGGTTCCTCTTCCATTCCTTATTCATAAATATTACTTTCAGCCTATTGATCATCCTCTTCTAGTTGATTAAGGTAGTAAAATATCTTATATTTGAGTTTTCCAATTTTATCTATTTTGCTCTAGACTTTTGTTTAGTAAAAAAATCTTGTTTATAGTAAAGTTTTATAAGTTTCGTTAGTAACTCCTACCTCACACACTTTTTATCCTAACCCAAGTTTTCATCCTCATCCGCTAAATCAAGCTTCACAATCTATATTGTTATGGTCTCAGACTTCTGAGATGTTCCTAAAAGAATCCTTGTTCCACTTCTTTAGTAGTTTAAACTTTTCTTTGATTGTTTGGGTCCAACACTTAATATTTTGAATTTCTCCCATCATCCCTTCATTGTTTTCCTAAACAAATTTCATGCATCTATGCATCCACCCTCAATTGCTTAGGGCCCTAATCCATATAAGTAGATTTTAGGAGGAGAGTACAATGATTTGATACCATTTTACTTTGCATCCATTCCACACATCAATCTAACCTCTTGCAACTAGTATTTAATTTATTCTACTCTTAGTCAAGCAATTTTGTTTGAAGCAAACATATCTTCTTCCCACTATTGGATCATCCATGGCTTCCCTTTATTCTATGAAAGAGGTGAATTTCTTCATATTTGTTGTGTTGTGTCCCCATTTCCTTATTCCTTTCCTTTCTTTTATTTTTCTTATAGAGGTGAAGTCTTTCATTAAAGATAATTTCTATTTTAGTTCTTTCAATTCCTAGCACACTATATTTTTGTTGTTCTTGTTTACATATAAGTAGAGATGACAATGCAGGACGGGCCATGCGAGCTGACTTGCAACCTATCGTAAAAAAGTGTGGGGTGAACTGGATATTTAAGCCTGTCAACATGCATAAGCCTCCTGCAATTCGTATTAATTTTTTTCTTTTTAATCTTTTCTTAATGTGTAGTGTTGTTTCCATATTGAATATGACTAAATATTTTCATTTATTATTTCATCAATATCATATATTTATAAATACAAATTTATATTTTATTATCATGGTCCACTTTGATAGTGACAAACTTTTTACGAGGCGAAAAAGGGTCATGGCTCCCCAAACTTCTCTCTCTAAATTTTTTTAAATCATTTATACAAACACATTAAATTTGATTTTCGCTCTCCAAAATTCTATTTCAAACTTTTGGCTCTACCAAAATTTCCGATCAATCTCGTCACTACACTTTAATATATTTATTTTTCATAGTGTGCTTTCTTATTTACTTGTATTTGTAGTAAAAATTAAATAATTAATCCTTAAGTTTTTCTTGTAATACTTACATTAAATCCTTGTTTTTATAAGATAATCAATTTGGGATTGAAAAATTATTAAAGATTTTTGTTATTTTTTCAATTTTTTTTTGTATAGATGAGTATGAAAACTCGTAATTATGCAGGACATGTCGGATTTATTAACCTAAAAGTCTTGTACGAGCCAACTTATCCTAAGATATTTTTGATAGGCCAAATGTAGGACAAACCACAATACGGTAGCCAGTCTACATTGTCACCCTTATCCAAGTGCCATTATATTGACTATTGTGCAGTCTATTGAATGTTCCCTCTTTAAACGCCTGAAGTTAAAACTCAACAACTTCATAAAAAAAATTACTTGGGTCCCCTTGCCCTTCCTTTTTTCTAGTGCATCAAGTTGTTTGATATCTTTTTCCTCCATTAAGCTTAGAAATTTCAATATTATTTCTCCTTCGGCTTTGTGTGTTACCCTAAAATATATATTCTTATATCTCAAATATTTAAAATTTCTAAATGACTGAATTTTAATCCCTTAGTTCGAGTTTAGTGTTATTGAAGTATTTTCCTATAGTGTCATTATGTGAAAAAGAAACATATGTATTTTTTTAAATTTAGAATTTAGAAACTGTGGATTTGAGAACTTTTTTTCTATATTTATACTTTTATCAACCAAATTCTAATGAGTTTTAATTTTTTTTAATCTTTGTGTTTCTACAGCGAAAGATTACTAATGCCTCTAGGGTGTTATATGCAATGCATACGTTGAGTGAAATCCAATTAAACCTTGGAACTTGTGTTGCCTTAGTACGTGAATCATATTTAATTAAATCATGGAAGATGATCTTTCTTGAAGCATATTCAACTGAACTTGTAGTATAAATCCTACCTAAATAAGTCTTGATGTAACCTTTTGGTATTAGGGAAGTAGTATAGTCATAAGTATGTTAGGGACTATCAAGATAAAAGTGTCTTGTTTAATTTAGGAGAATCCTTTTTCCTTTGTATATATGGTATAATATTAAGATTTTCCATTTTTTCTATCAGTAATAAGAAATTTATAAAATATGTGAAACATTTGGAGTGTTTCAATCCTTCTACAACTCTACAAATATATACAAGAAACTATATAAATGGATACATGTAAGAGGTATACAATCCACTTTGTCATGACAACCCATTACAAAAAACAAAATTTCACATCACACATTGTCTTCCTTTTACATTCGCTTTTGGCTTTACACTTGTGAGCCTAAGTTCCCAAACTTGTTACACAATTTTTGCAACACAATTTTTGCACAATTTGTATGGCATATAGCCAGAAGATGTGTGTGTGTGAACAAATCCTACATTTTGACGCAAGGATATAAACATTATTTATATTATGTGTGAATCTTTTAGTTCTTTGAATAATAACATACCACATGTCATATATTCATTTCAACACCTCTAACCACATACTCTCCTTTCCCTCCTAACTTCCCTTGACATTCTTACATAATATTCTTACATCTAGCCACATTCTTACATCTTTATCCTCTCCCCTAACATCATTGATTAACCACTTATATGCATATTTAACCGTGTACATTTTTGTTTCATCTATTTTCCAAATACAAGCATCTTCCTTGCCCTAGTGTATATCCCCATATTTCCTACGTAAGTTCATTCACCATAAGTTTCTCCCAATCAAACCAATCTCTTCACCATACCAAATAACATTCTCAAATATTATTATTCAAACCCCAATCTCCCGTATGGTGACATGCTTTAGAATTGAATTAGCATAGAATTTGAGGAATCTTTCCCTTAAAGGAGTTTTTCCTGTCCACACGTCTTCTTAAAATTTAATATTGTTTCCTTCTCCTATTTGTCTTTCTATGTTCATATTAAACCACCTATACTAAGCTTTTCCATAATGCAAGTAACAAGAGGAGTCAAAATTTTCAACAAGCTAAGCTATTTAGTCTTATTAGAAGTGTCAATTTCGTTAATGACGAACATAATTCTTCATGTGTTTCATATAATACACATACTCTACTTTATAGCACATTTCCTATGGAAGCTACCACTTGTAACCACTTTGTTATTAATAACTCACCATGCAAAATATTGAATGAAGGAAGAGATTTAATTTTTAAGAATTTATTATAAACATCTTCATCCTCTCCCTTAACATCATTGATTAACCACCTATATGCAGATCTGACCATGTACATTTTTGTTTCATCTATTTTCTGAATACAAACATCTTCCTTGTCCTGGCATATATCCCCATATTTCCTGCATAAGTTCATTCACCATAAGTTTCTCCCAATCCAACCAATCTCTTCACCATACCAAACTCATTCCCAAATATTATCATTCCAAACCCCAATCTCACTTATGGTGTCATGCTTTAGATTTGAATTAACATAGAGTTTGAGGAATCTTTCCCTTAAAGGAGTTTTTCCTATCCACACATCTTCCTAAAATTTAATATTGATTGCTTCTCCTATCTGTCATCCTATGTTCATATTAAACCACCTATATTAAGCTTTTCCATAATGCAAGTAACAAGAGGAGTCAAACTTTTCAACAAGCTCACCTATTTAGTCCTATTAGAAGTGTCAATTTTGTTAATGACGAACATGATCCCAATAAAATTAGAAATAAGATTAGACAATTGATTATTGTCATTTCACAAAAAAATTAAATGTGTTTCAATTTAGACCTTCTAATATAGTGTTAAACTGTTTAATACTAAAGAGATGATACTATAAAAGGGGAAAAGTTAACCTCAAGTCGTCTCAGAACGAATCCAATAACGAATCCAGTGAATCAATGTTCAAAACTCATCTACTAGTAATAAAAGTTAGTAGTAATAGTAAATTAAAAAGAGAGCTAGAAGATTGTTGTGTTGGAAATTAAAATAGACAATGTAAAATAATATAGAAAATATGTTAATTATCAAGTTCTTTCACAACAAATTCTTCCTTAGTTTTTTCAAGATTATTATCCTTCAACTCTTCACCGAGTTGAAGTCAATCAAACAAATATTAATCAAATTCAGCAAAAGCTTATTAGCAAAACAAGTGTCTAATAATGTATTTAATATCTTAACTCGTCTCTAAGTGTTCACTTAACGAGATGTATATCTTTTATCTCTTGACTAACCATACAAGAAATTGATTAAGACTGAGTGAATTAACCAAAAACTCTAATTAAGGAAAAATAACTCAACAAACATTCAAAAATAATTACTTTTTTCAAAAAAATAGATTTTAAAAAGACTAACAGTAAAGCACGACTATGTAAAGAACACAACTTTATTGAACAAAAATCTTAAAACTCACGAGCTTAGCCTTTCTTGAGGAAACGAGAACAAAAGAATTACAAATAAAAATAAAACTAAGGTTTATGCTACGCACGACCATCTTTCCTTTATGTCTTCTCCAATCTTTTTTTTATAATATTTTTTTATTCACGAAATCAACTCAGATATTATTCTTGTAATTATTAGATAAATGTTTCCTTATGTGTCACAAAATATCTTTGTGAAATTCAGATAACTTTTTTTTGTCTCAAATATTATTTTTATAATTATCAATTTTTTCTTCCTTCATCCCATATTGCAAATTTTTTTTTTCAGATTTGTAATAAAAAATATTATAAAAATTTTAAAAAATATTTGCTTTAAATCAATTGTCTTTATAGAAAATCCATAAAAAATGTATAAAGAAGATTTAATTGAATTTAGAACTCAAATAAGAGATCTCAATTAAGATTCAAATAATTCTTATTAAATATTATTTAAAGTAATAAATTTATTTTCAATTACAATCTAATAAAATATAATAAAATCTAGTAAAATCATAATTAAAATCTAAAAAAATCATAATTAAAATATTTAAGTATTTTTAAATATATAATCATCAACCATTTATATCAAGAGGAGCAATTTACATCTCAACAAAATGAAAACCTCATTACAATACAAATACTTGAAATTGCAGTTAAACTCCCAACCAATATAATAAAACTCAATCACCTATATAGCTTTTGACATATTAAGGTTAAAAAGGTTACACGTATCTAGAAATTTCCATTAACATGCAAAGCTATCCTTGCCCTCGGTTTCCTAAAGTGGTATTCAAGATTATGAGTCATCCATCACTATAACCCTAGTTGAAAGGCAAGGCTTATCATGAGAGCATTTTCTTTCTTAAAGAACTTTTTATTGTCAAATAAATTTTACGGGAATCCAATAAAAAAAAAGTTGGACCAATAGTTCTTTTCCAATAAAATAGTAGCCATGGAATTCATCTAATTTAGAGTATATTGTTAACTGTTTATGTAATCAAATTAGTCCTTTAGTGAATAGGTAATTTGTTCCAAGTGTCTCTTTGTTATTGCTTCTTAATCAACTTTCTATTTCTTCTCTTATCCACACACACACACACTGCTTTATGAAAACAGGATTAACATTGATTAAAATAACAAACATGGATCGTCACCTAATTCGAAACAAAAGTTCAGGTTCTGAGTTATATTATTCATATATAATAAGTAACTACTTTTTTCATTTTAAAGTTTTGCTATTCAGTACCAAAAGACTTTTGCACAATGACATCACATTATTAATTTACTCTTTTAAAACAAATAATAGATGTGTTAGTAGTGTAAAATAGTCTTAGTGTGAATTAACATAATCGACTAATACATGTTATATAAAATAAAAATGAATAATGAATGATTTGAAAAATATTTGTTTTAAGAATATCATTTTATAGTATTTTCTATACCAGATACTACCATGTTTAAAAATTCTAAATCAATTTAACTATTTTTTTTACCAAAACATTAATATCTTATGTAATCAAACAAATGTAAGGAAGCACTGGATAGATTCAAATTTAATAAATTATGAAAAAATAAATAAATAACAAACTAAGAATCATCTTCTACCTAAAATCTTAATTAATAAACCATTTATATATATTATTTATCTAGCAAATTTATATTAACACGAGTTTCTAATGAAGTACATCTGTTGTCAACATTATTGATTTATTGCACTCATTTATCTGATTCTGAAAACAATAAATAACAAGAAATTTCAATTATATGTATAGTGGTAACAGCATAATGTCCATATTGATTAATAATTTTGTGACACTGTTGGGGGCAGACATATTCACCTGTGGGGATAACCCACTTTTGTATAAAGTCCAATTCAACAACAGAAGCCAGCATTTGGAACAATTGTGAGGCCAATACTTATGCCAACATATTTGGATAATTTCAGACAAACCCTAGGCAATATCTTTCTCAATTTCTTAAGCCAAGAAAATTGTCATTGTCATTTCTTTAAATCTATATATATTGTCATCGATCACGTAACCAAAAAATGTTGTGGTTTTGTGCAGTGCACCCCTGCATAAAAATAAAGAATATTGTCGGTAGTGGAATGCTCACAATTACCACCTATTACCACCTCTTGCAGTAAATTAAGATGGATTTACTTTGAGAAAATGACAATGTTTTCATAGTGCTTGAATGATTAACCCCTTTTTAATACCATATATTGTGTTGTACATGCAAGAAATAACAAAGTTAATATATCATCTAGTGTTAGTGACTTCGGACACATAGGACTTCACTTAACCTAATCATGCATGTGATGTGATAGGAATATTGTTTTTAATTCTGCTCAAAAAATCCAGAAAATAAAAATAGTCATAAGGTTTATATATATGTATGACTGTATTATTTTTTTTGGGTCGGCAAGTATGACTGTATTATTGTTCTACTAATCACTAAACGATCTTGTAAATTGATCTGTGAAATCATTGATGATGTGATACTTTGAATGGCTTCAAATTTCAAAAAAAAAAAAAAAAAAGATACACAACTTCAATCCATCTGAATCGACAAATAAATTACTGAAAATTTGAAAGTGATTTTTCTTAATAGCTGTACTTTTCATGTTGTCTAATGTCTCAGTTTTTTCACCATCGGCCAAGATTGTGTATTGAGGAAAGAAAATTCCTTATTATTAAAATAATTATTGACATATAATATAATATATTGTTTTCTCTAAAATTAATATCTATATTCAATTGCAAACAATTCATTTTTTTTTATGTTTTTGCTTTCCTCGTTCAGGTTTCTACCTCACTCTTTTCTAAACGAGTATTTTTAAATTAATTTTATTACTTATTTAAAATCGAATCCATCTATGCATGTTAAGATCAAGGATTGGTAAGGTCTTTCAAAACTTGTAATGAAACCTCTCGTTGAAAAAAATCTTGTTTTTTCTTTTTCTTTTGAGGTCTTTCAATTATATATATATATATATATATATATATATATATATATATATATATATATGTATATATATATATATATATATATATTGGATAAAGAGCATTTATGCATTTAAGATTTCTTTTTTTCAAATTTCCTTATAATTTTCAATAACCCTCATAATTTTTTTTTTCTTTTTTTCTTCTTTGTCTTTTTCTTCTTCTCACTTCTTTGTCATTTATGTGATAAAAGAAACACTATATTATGCTCACACTACAGGAAAACTGTTAAATAGCGTGGGGCAAAAGCCCACGCAAAACACCTAAAACCCACGCATATGCTTGGGTATAACGTGGGGAAGAGACCCACGCTAGGTTGGTTGACGCAAAGCAAAGATAACGTGAACTGGTCAGGTGGAGGCTACGTTGCGTGGGCTACACCCACGCAAGCTCATGCTTAATTAAATATAATAAAGTATGCGTGGGTCTGACCCACGCAGAAGTTGCAGAAGCTTGCGGGGGCTGAAGCCACGCTTAAAATGTAATCATGAGGCTAGCGTGGGCTGAGCCCTCGCACACGTAAATTATTAATATTTTATTACGTGCAGTTTGCGTGGGCCTGACCCACGCTTATAATAAAATAAATAATTTATTTCATAGCTTGCGGGGGTTTAGCCCTCGCACTAGTCAGAAAAAATAATATATTATTTTTATTTTTGCATGGGCTTGACCCTCGCACGATGTGAAATATTAAATATTTAATTGGTGTCAGCGTGGACTTAGCCCAAGCAAAGAGGAATTAAAAAAAAATAATTTAAAATTTTGAAAACCAAATCCTGAAAATCAGAAAATATCCACTAACAAGAATACGCACAATTCCATTATAGTTCATTTTAAATTAAAATACTAAATTTTAATTATAGTCCAGTGAAATACTAAACTGTAGTGTTTAAAAATAAAATTACAGTTTTAAAACAAAATGAAAAAAAAGACAAGTAGGTTATATTTAGAACTCATAGAAGGGGCTGGTCGTCATGAGCTTCATCATAGTGTGGATGAACTTAACTCGTACCAGTTGAAGTATCAGCACATTGATGCTCCATCATGGTGGCAAGTTGTTGCTGCATGAGCTTCATCTGGTTCTGCAACTCCCTAACTATTTCCCTTGCCATTCTTGCTTCTTCCTGCTCTTGCTGCATGAACTTCATCTGGTCTTGCAACTCCCTAGCTATTTCTCTTGCCGTTCTTGCTTCTTCCTTTGCTTCGTTGAGTTCGTTTTGAAATCGCTCTTCTCAGGCCATCTGAGCAGAGTAATCAGTGGCAGTAGCAATGAATGACGGCTGAGTGAGGGAAGACACTCCTTGGTGGTAGTTAGCAGCCAAGTCTGCTGTGCTATAAACTCGACCTCTATTCTTTCCTCCAGCAACCTCCTTCCAAGCTTGAAGCTTGGTTGCTGCATCTAGTTGGAGTGCATCAGTGTTGGACCTGATGAACTTTCTGATTGTATGGCCCTCAATCGATGATGATAATTTTCCTATACAATGATTATAACATCGAAATGTTAGAAAATTAGATGAAAAATTAAGACCGAATTAAAGAAAATTTTAAGATTAAACTTACATAAGTCTCGCGTGAGCGAATATCAACCCATACACCCTTCTTATTCTTGTGAGTGGCCATAAACAGCTCATCAGGTTCAACTGGACGACCATTTTTACGTTCCTGCAAAGGTTATATAACAAAGAAAACTTACTTTTAAAAAATTAAACTAAATAATATGTAGTAAAGTTAGTTAGAATACTTACCAGGTCCAGTGCAATGTCTAGATGTGATTTACGACCAGATGAATGCAATGCTCCACCCCGACCCGTATTCCGATTAATCTTATTTTGCGATGACTGTTCTTTGAACTTTTGGGTATCCCAATACCTCAATAGTCCAGACCATGCTTCCTCACCCATCCATGTAGGTCAGGAGCCACGTGCCCTTGCTTTGGTCAAGATGTCAGAAAGTCTTCTTCTGACTTTTGACTCGTAGACCTTCCTGATCTACCATTCATCCTGCGGGGCCCAAGTCACTCTACTCTATAAAAAGAAAAAATACATAAGTTAATATCATGTTAGTGAAAATCATTTCGTTAGAGCTATGTATGATAATCAAATAAAGTGACCTTAAAGTCACTCCACCACTTCAGCTGGTCGTCCTCACTCATGGCATCATAATTATAGAAAGATCCCCTAAATGATGACCTGTACAGTGCCTGATAGCCTCAACAGCATGTTGATTTGGTGTCCAACTACAAAATATAGAAATAGATTTATTAACCATAAACATTAGAAAGAATGAAGTGAAATGTAAATATAATATAATATTACTTACCCTTTACCCAAAGGCTTGACTATGACCCTTCCACTAGGATCATACTGAGGCTCCTGAGTAGGCAACTCATGGTCAGAAGTAGTAGCTGTAGCATGGTCACCATCATCACCTGGTGCCTGCACTGAAGGAGGTGAGGTGTGGGGCACAAAGGGAGGAACGAAAGAAGGGGATAATGGAGCAGGAGTGGGCTGGGGTGGTGAAGTGAAACTCGGATGGAGTGGGGCAGTGGAAGTGTGGTAGACATAAGGAACAAAGGATGAGCGGCCCGGTAAAGCAGCAATGTGGTGGGCTATATCAGTATATGAGACCGGGTGTGCTGGAACATATGGTGATAAGGTGGGTATTAGTGGATCACTAACGGGGGGATGAGGGGGTGATGGAACATAAGGATGGTAGGCTGATAAGGTTGAAGGAGGGGGAGAAAATGTAAATGCATGGTGGGAGGAAGATGGGATGGAGGACGAAGGATTTGATGAGTGAGTGGAGG
>Ga0209489_106399_pt1 | contig 19001 bp, 6 predicted proteins | sample SiratrowhiteBW_FD_187527 | JGI IMG/M metagenome (GOLD analysis project Ga0209489, IMG submission 187527) | Root nodule microbial communities of legume samples collected from California, USA - Siratro white BW (SPAdes) (version 2) | ecosystem: Host-associated > Plants > Roots > Nodule | place: USA...
AATAAATTTGTGATTTTATTGCATTATTTAGGATTTATGTTTAATTTTAAATAATTTAGAAGATATGTTTTAAATAATTTTAGTAATGTTTTTATATTAAAATCAATTTAATCCAATTCATTTTAATTTTTTACCATCTTATTTCACAAGGATTAATTAGTATTTTCAGAGATATATCAATTAAAAAAATAAAAACAAATCTATAACATCTGTCAAATCATTCCCAAACTTTCATAATCTATGTACTCAAATCCCTTCAAATCTTACCATTCATCCCTTAATCCACACAACTTTTTCATCCCCACACAATCCACTCAAATCCCTCTAAATCCATCTTCTCAAATCCACTCCCCCAACCAAACAAAGCCTTAAAGATATGAGGCTTGTCTTGACAGTTGGAACTTGAAGTTTTTCTCTCCGTCTTCTTTGAACATTTGCATGAACCAAAGATTTTGTTGTTGCGTGTATGAAAAATTGACTAAGATACTCTTTTGGGTTTGAGTTTGTGTGTATGGTTTACACATAGAATATTGCCAGCTAAAGATAGTTTTCTCAATTGCACATGAAATTGAGACTCCTTCTAACATGAGATGACTACACCGTAACAAAAAATAAAAAGATTTCTTTGCTAAAATTGTTATAAATATTGATATTTTCTCTAACTTGTCTCTTCAACTTTAATAAAACGTTTTGATTTTGATTTTATAACAAATATTAAATATGAACAACTTTTTCTTTTATGTTTTTTAGGGAAATATTACGTCATGAACTTTCTTTTTTTCTTGAAAAAGAAGCATAATGGAAAAAAATATACCAATTTGTTTCATAAAATTATTTAGAAATAAAAATAATATAAACAATATATTTCAAAGTAGTTGAGTAAATTAAAAGTTTTACCTAACTTTTTTATGTTGTTTTTATTTTAATATAAAATGCAAAAGATGAATAAAGGAGGAACGAAAAGATTTAAAACTACTCATTTTATGTTTTTTTTTTTTATTAAAATTTTCTCTTGATTAGTTAGAAATTGGTCTTGATTTACATATGAGTAAAAACTTTCAGTCTGTAAATGACTATTATACTATGAATATAAAATTAATATGGCCATCAACTAGTTAGGCTTATTCATAAAATAATTCCAATAAAATTCTAATTACACTGATATAGAAATAATTACCAAAAAAAACCAATAAAAGTCTAACATAAAATTATACAATTCTTAATGTAATATTTAACTATTCTTTGCACTTTTTTACTTCAGTTTTGTAACTGTCCTTTCATCCTAATTCTTTATTAGGATTGCATCACCAATGAGTATGTGTATTCATCTTTTGTGATTAGTGTTCGAACAAGTGTCATTTCAAATCATTTTCAAGGGTTCCTTATGTAAACTCCACACATAACCAGACGTTCAAAAAACAGTGATGGTGTCATTTTCCAATAAATTAGATAACATATTGAATGATCCAAAGTCGAAATATGATATAATGCGAAGTAATGATTTTGTAATATTATAAATAATAATTATTTTGTAAACCCTAAATCCTAATATAAATTTCATATCATTTAAAAAAATATAATAAAAAATATTTTAAAAAATTAGAAATAATAAGAAAAATGTATTTGTATATTATTTTATTTTGATTCAAAAAATACGTAAGTATATTAAAGAAATAATAAATTTCAATAGTATATTCAACCCTAATTAGAATATTTTAATTTTTTAATGATATTAACAAATTTACAAGCCTAAATTGTAATATTAAAAAAATTATAACCAACTATATTAACATTTTAAACAAAATACTAATAATACCCTAAAACTAATTTAAAAATAAAAACTAATTACTGATAATAATAATAATAATAATAAAAAAGTATTTAAAGTTAAATTTTATTTTATTTAAATATTTAATTAAATACTTTGTACAATTATTCTTTCACATACCAATTTATATGAAAAAATAATTTATAATTTATTTGTGTAATTATTTCAGAAGGGAGGAGTACAAATTGAATAAAAAATATATCAATAAAAAATTATAGTATACCTTATTATAATTTGTTCAAATTATACCACTTGTTTAATGTAATCATGCAATTTTTAAAGAAATTGTATTTATATTTTTTCATATAATATATTTACCGAATTGATTTGGCTAAATAAAATTAGTACATTCTTTGATTGATTAAAACCTAATTTTCTATATGTTTTTCACCATTGATCACCACTAAGGGTGTACACAATCATGGAGCAGAAGCAATTTTAATTTTCCAATAACCAATTCATATGTATGTGCACTATGTGAACTATGTGCAATTTAAAATTGTAAAGTTAATAGTAATGTTAAAAATTGCAAGGTTAATTGATTGAATTTAAAACTTTTTGTTTAGTGATAATAACTATTTTGTTAGTTGTTTTCATCTTCTTATGGGAGGGTTCAGCGGATACAAATACCCACATGTAGCTTAGTTTTCATTTATAGTAAATAGTAAACAAATGAAAATAAATATAGCATAAAGTTTTTTTTTAATCCAATATTTTATTCTCTGATCCTTTGTGATCAATGTATTCCTCTAATAACATTTACTAATCAATTTAAAATTATATGTTAAAATAAGTAATATGAGACATTTCTATACCACATAATCTGATAATAACAGTCTGAGATATTATATTCAGATTATAAAATTTAAAATAGCTTTATTTTATATTATGTGATTTAAAATTATTTAAATTGCGTGATCTGGAATTATGTAATCTAAAATCATATCTTAGATTACATTATTCAAATTATATAATTTTATTTTGAACTATTATCATATTTTAAATTGTGTAAATTTATTCTGATTCAATAATTGTCAATCGTAAATTTATTCCGAGTTAAGCAATTTTGGATTGTCAATCATATTTTCTAGAATACACAATTTTATTTTAAATTATACAATTTAAAATCATATTCTAAATTATATAATTTAAAATATATTCTAAATACATTATAAAAAGTAAAAGAAAAATAATCAAATAACAATTCTTTAAACAATAAGAAACAGAATCTTAAAAAAATATCAAATAACAAATCTTTCAACAATAAAAAACAGAATCGCACAAAAATAACAAATAACAAATCTTCTTAAAATATAAAAATACAGAATCAAATAATAAAGGTAAATATTTCATTCCTAAAATAAACCAAATAATCTGTTTCATTATCTTTAGAAACTTATAAATTAACCAAGAACACATAAAGAAATCTAAAAGAAAGAAAAAGAAAAAACCTAACTGTGAAAAAAAGATAAGAAGCTAATCTTGCTAAGAAGAAAGAGAAGAAGCCGCGTGCGAAGAAGAAGGAAGGACTGAGTCAGGAAGAAGAAAGATCTAAACTGTGTGGTCTTATTGTGGAAGACAGTGAAGAAGAGACAATGGAGAAGGTAAAGTAATTAAATTTATTTTTATTTTTTTAATTATTTTATTTGTAAATATACATGATTTACAAAAAATAATAGTATAATATAATATAAGTTTTAAATTTTCTCTATAACCATTATAAATATAATAATTTATATTAATAATTGTATTAAATTATATTAATAATTATATTAAAAATATATTAAATTATATTAGTAATTATATTAAAAATATATTACATTATATTAGTAATTATATTTTTGTAATTTTATCATATATTTTTAAAATTATTATTTACTTAAATTTAAATTTTGAATAATATCTTTTATTTAATTTGTTTTTTTTCAATTTAAATTTAAATATAATTTTTTATATAATTATGTTATATAATGTATTTTTTTAAAATTGAATAGTATATTTTTATATTATTTTATTTTTAAATTACAAACATAAAAGTATATTTTTATAATCGAATCTATTTTTTAAATGATAAATTAATATTATAAGAAAATAAACTAAATTTTTACCTATGAAAAAAAATAATTATTAAAGATAATATTTTTTAAAAAACTATATTGAAATGAGATATGTTTTATTTTTTATATTTTTTATTTTAAAAATAATATTTTATTTTTTATATTCATATTAGTTTTTATTAGATGAATTTATTTTATTGTTATATTTGAGCAAATTTTTTTATATTTAATGTAGTTTTTTTTTATTAGGAGATTAAGATGAATATACCTAATCAAACTATGGAACAGGAACATGAAACAAAACCCTTGTGGAAATATGTTTCAAAGTTAAGAAAAACTCCTGGTGGCGGAAATCATATAATCAAATGCAGTTTATGTGATTTTACATTCAATGGATCATACACTAAAATAAGAGTTCATTTGTTAAAAATTAAGGGAGAAGGAGTTAGAATTTGTCCCAAAGTGACATCGGCAAAACTTGTTGAGTTTAAAAAATTAGATAATGACTCAACAAGAGATACTCTTGATTATGAAATTGCAAGGATGTTTTATTCTTCAGGTCTACCATTTCATTTAGCAAGAAGTCCTTACTATAGGAGTGCATTTTCTTATGCAGCTAATACTTCTAATCTTGATGGTTATGTACCACCAACATATAATAAATTGATAGGTCCTTTACTTTCAAAAGAGAGAAGTCACATAGAAAGCCTTCTCCAACCTATAAGAAACTCATGGAAAGAGAAAGGTGTGACAATTATTAGTGATGGGTAGAGTGATCCTCAAAGGTCACTTATAAATTTTACGACTATAACTGAGAGAAGATCAATGTTTTTGAAGTCAATAGATGGATCTGGTAAGACAAAAGACAAAGATTTTATTGCTAAACTCATGATGAGAGGTGTAATTATGGAGGTTGGGCCAAATAATGTGGTACAAATTATAACTGATAATGCAGTTGTATGTAAGGCAGCGAGTATGCTCATAGAATTAGAGTTTCCTTCAATTTATTGGACTCCTTGTGTAGTGCACACCTTGAATCTTACATTGAAAAACATTTGTGCAGTAAAAGATATGGAGAAAAATAGTGTTACTTATGATCAATGTTCTTCGATCTCACAAATTGTTGATGATACTACATTTATTAAAAACTTTTTTGTGGGGCACTCTATGAGATTATCGATGTTAAATAACTTCAACTCATTGAAGTTGCTTTTTGTTACTCCAACAGGATTTGCTTCAACCATAGTCATACTCAAAAGGTTTAGAAATTTGAAAGAAGGACTTCAAGAGATGGTTACTAGTGATGAATAGTTGTCTTACAAAGAGGATAATGTAGATAGTACACAATTTGTGAAAGAAACTTTGTTGAATAATAATTGGTGGATGAAGGTTGATTATATAGTTGCTTTTACCGCCCCTATTTATGATGTTCTCAGGAAAACATATAGGGATATGACTACTCTTCACTTAGTATATGAAATGTAGAATTCAATGATTGAAAATGTGAGAAAAGTCATATTGCAACATGAAAGAAAGACAGAAGTTGAACATTCATCATTTTTTGAGGTAGTAAAGTCAATATTAATTGATCGTTGGACAAAGAGTAACACGTCTCTTTATTGTCTTGCTCATCTTTAAATCCAAAGTAATATATCATATTTTTAAATTAGTTTGTGATTATATTTTGTTATGTATATCTTATGTATAGTATCATAAATTTTTAATATTATGTTAATTAATGTTTATATATTTTTAATATTGTATATATATATATTTAAATTATTTTATGATTATATTTTGTTGTGTATATCTTATTTATAATATCATAAATTTATAATATTATGTTAATTAATGTTTATATATTTTTAATATTGTAGATATTATAGTCATGAATGGTTAAGTGAAGATTCACAAAGACTTGCTCCACATCAAGATGTCAAACTTAGTTATGAAAGGAAAGAATGTTTTAAGAGGTATTTTAATGATGAAAATTTAAGAAGACAAGTAAATATAGAATTTGCAAATTTTTCAAATGGAAGTGAAGATTTTGTCGATGTTGACTCTTTGAGAGATAGAGGTATAATGGAAGCAAAAATATGGTGGATTGTTCATGGAGCTTATGCACCAACACTTCAAAAGATAACTCTTAAGTTACTTGGACAACCATGTTCTTCTTCTTGTTGTGAAAGGAATTGGGATACCTACTCTTTTATACATTCTTTGGAAAGAAATAAGATGACACCTAAAAGGGAAGAAGATCTAGTATTTGTCCATAATAATCTTCTTTTTCTCTCAAAAAACTTTTCAAAATACAAAAAAGAGGAAATTAAATTATGGAATCAAAATACAAAAAAGAGAAAAGTAAATTATGGAATATTACAGGAGATGACTTTTCATTGGATGACAATGAAATTCTTGAGATTTCCAATATATCTCTTGATGAACCAGACTTAGAAGTTGTATCTTTCAACTAGAATGAAATGTAGGATTTATATATTTTGTTAGACTTTTATAATAATTTTTCTATTTATTTCTTTTTTCAGATTACTAACTATATATATATATATATATATATATATATATATATATATATATATATATATATATATATATATATATATTATCATATTCGTGTCCTATTTTCAGTTTAGCATAAGTATTGTGTTTGTGTCTATATAGTATCTGTGTTTTATACAAGTCTACAAGTACTAACCAAAAATCATAGAATTATCGTGTTTATTATTATTATTATTATTATATATACTAATAAATAAATGGATCGATTTTGATATTATTTTAAAAATATGATTGTATTTATGTAATATTGTCATGAGCGATGATAGTCATGTTGAGACCCTAAATGATCTATCTAGACGAGATGTCAAAGTTTCTAATGTTTTGTTTGGATAGATAGATGGATTTGAGGGAGTGAATTTGCATGATTTGAGGGAGTAGATTGAGTTGTTTGGATTAAGAGAAAAATTGTGAGATTTGAGTACAAAGTTTGTGAAGGTTTTTTAGTGATATGACATGTGTGATTGATATTTAAATTTTTTTAATTATAAAATTGTAAGATTACAAATTTATCCTTATAATTAAAAATAATATAAAATAAAATTTTATTAATATTATTTTATAGATTATTTTTAAATATTATTAATTTTAATTTCATTATTATTTATATTATTAATTTATTATTATATAAATATACTTATATTATTATTTATTTATTTTATCATAATATTATGTTATATAATTATAATTAATTCATTATGATATAAAATTTATTATGTTAACGTAATAGATTATGTAAGTGGTTATAAATGTATAATATAATGTTATATGATATAATAATATTATTAAAATAATATATAATAATATATTTATATAATAATAATAATAATAGTAATAAATTTATAGTATATAATATATGTTATATATACATTAATTATATATAGAAAAAATAAGGTAAAAAGAAGGATATATATATTACTTGATATGGATGAGGTGGTTTTCTTCTAAATCCCCTTCGAGTACTAGCAAAATGCCTCTCTCCACTTTTTCTCATTTCTATCCCTTATTTTCTCACTAAATTAGTAGATCCAAAACTCATTTCATCCCCAAATCTTTGAACAGTACACCACTTCAACCAAACGGAAAGTAAATGTGTACTTCAACCAAACAGAAAGTAAATAATCTATTGAAACACAAGAGTATCTATGACCCACTAAATGGGTGATGACCCAAAAAATCATATAAAAAATTTATGTTTTGATGATAAAAAGAAGGTAATTAGAATAATTTATTTGTATTTTAAATGTTATAATAATATTTTGTATAGTTATAGTATACATTAAGTATTAAACTATTATAATTATGATAAACAGTATTTTTTATTGAATTAAGTATTAAACTATTATAATTTTTCAAATAATATTATTAATCTTAGAAATATATTAAAAAGATATAATCTGTAAATGTCTAAATACTTATTATAACTTAAAAAGATATAAATACTTATTATAGCTTAAAAAAATATGAATATTCGTCGTAATATTGAAATGTAAGAATACATATAATAATATATTAATAAGTAAAAACACCTAAATAATTGATATAATATCTAAGATGAAAAAGAATTTAAATTCTATTCAATTTTCTTCTGAAGCCAGCAGCTGCACTTAGAAGTCACACTCATTGAGTTGATTTTGAACAACAATAACAAATAAATATATATAGATAGATATAACTTTTACTTTATAGCTAGCCTAGAGGGAAGAAGGTTTTGTTCTATTCTTTTACCAAGTTAGTGGGAGAGAGACACCTGTAACTTTCACCTCACTTCGGTTATGGAAATATTTCATGGACTCAAAACTTCTGAAATTTAATTTTAGAAACATTGATTATATTCCACGTCTCATGAACTAAATTTTGGATGTTTACATTTTTTACATGTAGTTTGCGAAAATTTTCCGTTCATTCTATTATTATAGCAAAGTAGAATACTCGCCCAAAAAATGTTTGTTAATTCGGGTAATGCAAAGATAAAGAGTGATACTTGGTAATCTAATTTTTTGTATATAATTATTTTTCAATTTATTTTTATCAAATTTTATTCAATACTTTCATTTATATTTTAGTGAAATATCTCAATTCATTATTTTAGTATTAAAAAATAATTTTCATTTATTTGTTTTTAAAAATAATTGGTTGTTAATTTTTTTTTCTAATAGAAGTTGTAAAACTTAAATAGAAAATTAAAAAACAAATAAACTGAATATCAGGACAACTAAATTATGTCATTGGATTGAATTTAGATTCCGGATGCAATTTTGTAAAGCGATAGACCAGATTTAAATGTACAGATTATTTTATTTATAAAATTATCACCCTCTTATACGTGTAGACATATATAATTCTATATATAAAATATATTTTTTCTCCGTATTTATATTTATTTTAAATATTATTGTTATATTTTTAAATATAATAATTTACCTAACTGTTTAAATATATTTTTAGCTATTATAGAATGAATGGATTCTGATTTTAATAAGTAAAAAGTTATTTATTTATTTTATCTCTATTGACTTAAATTTTTTTTTATTATTATAATATTATGTAAGTGTTTATATATTGGATATACATCATGTAGAAAAATGGACAAATAACGTTAATTCGTCAATTTTTCTTATTTTAAAGATGTATAAAATTATTATTATCAATTTAGAGTATATTTAGCAAAAGGGAAATATACTTTGACACCATTGTTAATAATTTTATAACTTCAAACACCCATATTAAATAATTAGTTATTCGTGTACATATAGTGTTTAGACGTAAACAGCTAACCCAGTTATTTAAGATTGAAAAAACTCACAAGTAGTGATTTAATATGGGTGTCGGAGTTATGAACATAGCTAACTACTTAGATGTCCACCACTAACCAGTTATTTAAGGAGGTTGGAAAAACTCACATGCAGTGATTTAATATGGGTGTCAGAGTTATGAACGTAGCTAACCACTTAGATGTACACGACTAACCAGTTATTTAAGGTTAGAATAACTGACATACAGTGATTTAATATGGGTGTCGGAGTTATGAACCACTTAGATGTACACGACTAACCAATTATTTAAGGTTAGAAAAATTCACAAGCAGTGATTTAATATGGGTAGGTGTCGGAGTTATGAACGTAGCTAACCACTTTAGATGTACACGACTAACCCGACTAATCAGTTATTTAAGGTTGGAAAAACTTGCAGGCAGTGATTTAATATGGATGTCGGAGTTATGAAGTGATTTAATATGGGTAGGTGTCGGAGTTATGAACGTAGCTAACCACTTTAGATGTACACGACTAACCGACTAATATGGGTGTCGGAGTTATGAACGTAGCTAACACGACTAACCAGTTATTTAAGATTAGAATAACTCACAGGAAGTGATTTAATATGAGTGTCGGAGATATGAACGTAACTAACCACTTAAATGTACACGACTAACTACTTTGACAAAATTGACGAAATTACCCTTCCGTATACTATAAAAACAAACACATTCTCTCTTTTGCTGGTGGGCCCACATGACACGTAAGTGCGATGAATAATGGTGTCAAAGTAACATTTTCCTTAGCAAAATTATTCTACAAACTTATAGCTTATGAATTCTGATTTAATAAGTTTATAATTTATTAATTTTGAATCGCTAAGCTATTTTATGAAATGAAAAATATTTGATATAGTAATTGATAAATATAAAATAAGTTTATTTAAAATATTTACCGAGATTTTTGTGTTCGTCAAATTAATTTATAAATTAGTAATTAATTTATTGGTCTTATCAAACATACTTTTTATTTAAAATAAATGTGATAAATTTAAAAAATAATTATATTTTAAATTTAAATACATGAAAATAAAAGAAATATACTATAATTAAAACTGAAATTCACTTATTTTACACTAATAAAAGCAGTAATTTCAAACTTACAAAAAAAAAGAAAAAAAAAACTGGTTGTTTCGCAAAGAGAAAAAATCTTATCTACTATAATTTACATAACTAGATACTTAATAATTTATAGAAGTAGATATTTGGAAAATCACTATATCAATTTACTATAGTATTTGAAATATAGTAATCAATTATATATATATAGGGAAGAAAAGTAAAAATTAGCTACATATATTCTTGTCTTTTATATTGTGAAAGAGAAAAAAAAAATGATGAGATTTTTCCAAAACTGACACCATATTCATCTCCATGTGTTACGGGAGCTGCCGTCGATCACTTCAGTAAACTTTTTGTTTCAACTTCAAAACAATTACTACTTAATAATCATCACAACTTTTCTTTCCCACAGCCATCATTCCTTTTCATTTTTAAATAATTTCATTTATATTTTAAATAGATTATAATTCTTTTTTTGGCTCGAGTCAATTTTGAGTCGAATTGATCCATTAAAAAAATAGGAAAAAAATATATACTTCAGTTCAAATTAGGAATGAATATATAGACCTCTTTAACCAGTTTAAGTTTAAACTACACAATCCACCTTTTAGTAAGGTCAGAAAAATAAATATTTAAAAAAAAATCTATATCTAACTCACAAATGTGGTTCCATCAAATTTTGTTTTGAGAAAAAAAAAAGAACTTTATAAAATTATATGATTTTTATTCTTTCATTTTATTTAACTAAACTCTACTATACTAAAATATTTCAACATTAAAATTATTTAATTACTATAAAACATTGCAACATTCAAATTATGTCTCAATACTAACGACAAATACACGTAAACTAAATGGTATAAAAAGTTTTAACATTTCAATTCTTAACAAATTCAATTATTAAAACCAAATATTATTTGTATTAGTGTTTTGGTTTTTGAAAAATAGGTACTAAACATAAAAACTTGAACGTAAAGAAATTAGGACTAGCCTAGAGAGATAAAAACCTCCGTGACTGGAGAGTTATATTCTTACATTTTTCATGAAAATAATCTTTTGAGAAACTTGGTCTAAAATCACCTCTAGCAAACACGATATCTGATCTAGAAAATATACTTTACCAACTTCAAATTTCTAAAAAAAGCTAAATTCCTCTTTTATGAAACGTGTCCTCCAAGAAACAGTAAATGATTATTGGGATGGTTGAAGCCATTGATTTGTTATTGAACTTTCACAAGCTCTGACATGAACATTGCAAATATAGTATTTCTAAGATGAGGAAGAATGTACAATTTAAACATGGAATGAGCAAATTTTCAAACATCATCAGCATCACTTAATGCAGCAAGAGCTTCTTGAGCTGCCATGTAGAGGCTTCCATCAGGTCCCAACACCTTATACCTACTCAATAATAAACCACTTTCCATCAAAATCTGAACTAAGGAATAATCTTTTTCAAAAGGACACAGTTTAAATGCAGTTTCTTATGTGTTTTTAATGTTGCTCTTCAATCACAGTTGTAGAGTGTGCCTAAATATAGATTAACTAGCTTCTTACCTTTCAAGGATAAACTTTCCCTCCTTGTACTTCTGAGTCTTGTCATGAGCAACCTCCTAAAATGAGACAAAGTAAAACATATTCAGAACAAATGTTTTTGATAAGCAAAATGAAAATTGCAAAACATGAGCTTTAGAAACCAGTGCTTACATATCTCCAGCCAACAATGGACCCACAAGCAACACAGAATATGTCAACAACAGTGTGCAATCCGGTGATCATCATCCGTTCTTCTTTCTCACCAATTGTGACATTCACACTGTCATAACATAGATTAACAACATGTTATTTGAAGCATTCATATACAACAAACAACTTCTAATACAGATCATAATTTTTCAATTTTCATCCGGTGCAATTGCAGTATTGGTGCATTTCAAGATTTCAAAAGAAGTACAAGTTTTTGTCAAAAATGTTGCAAATTCCACAACAAAGTAGGTTTCAATTTTTTATAGAAAGGAAATGTTATTGGCAGTAAAAGAGGGGGGTAAGCTACTAGAGCCATCATGCATTGGCTATATGCATATTGGCACAACAATCCTAAAGGAATAAAGGTTCTACATCCACACCAACTAATGCTTATGCTAATGTGGTAGTGAGGATGTCCAATAACACTTACACTTTATCAAAAAGATAAGCTTTCCCATGCCTGCAATGAAAAGACTAAGAGAGAAAAAAGGGGTTAGATTGTATACAAATTCCATATTTTAATCATACATTTAGTTTGCAAAATGCACTATACAATCAAGGATTCAAATACATATTACCTACAATGATACCAGAGTAGTCTAAGACAAAGCCTTATGACACTAGAGGACCATGGCAGTGGATAAAAGAAACTGCATAGTGGCAACAAAGGGAAGTCGGAACAGCAACTATTCTAATCTTTTCCAAAACTTCTCTTACTTATCAAAATGATTTTGCAAAATGTGTAACAGAATCAGGGAGAGAATAATCTTAATGCTCTAGAAGTTTTATGAGAAGGCATCATTTACCAATTCTTAAATAGATTCAAATCAAAAACATACTTGGCAAATAAATTATTGATTTGTCAAATTTGAATACACTCATAGAGACAAAATCCATAGTTAAACAAGTTCAGATAGGAATGTTAAATGACAAAAGGAGTTTACCATGTTCTCTGGGACTAGGAGCAGGATCATTCAAATATAAATGCAGAGTTAAATTAGGAAACTTCATTAAAAGGTCTTAAAGATATGTAGTCTATTTGAAGAGGTCTTTCAAACACTTCATCCTCAAATCTGTACATTGTGGTTTCTGATCCATTTATTTATTGCGATGCCTTGTATAGAAAACTATAAATAAAATTATAACATCCATTTACATGGCTGCACCAATTACTATCATCCTCAAATGGAATAAAACTATATCACCATTGAATCAAGATATTCATCTATGCTAGAAAACCTGCTCCATGCCATTACAAGTTCGAACTAATAAATTCCCATGCAAAAATAAAAAAAAAACTAAACACTGCTTTATCACTCTCCATACACATGCCAACGCAAGGATAGTTTATCAACAGCAGAGTATAACATTTGATCCAACATAACCAAAAAACAAAAGGCACTTATACATGAAATGAAACCTGACACCACAGAAACACCGACACAAAAAAAAATTACAACAGAGAACATTTTAAGAATTTCCTTTCTAACATTTTCAAATACTAAACATGTCTATATACGGTTCCAATTTGGAGATATTTGTTGATGTTCTACTTTTAACCATCAGCAGTACTTGTTCATTTACACGTGCCATTCTAAGTGTTAACATTGTTTGACACAGACATTGTTCAGAAATGCCACTGTCTCATAAACCCACCAAGATAAAATATATCAATTGGCGTGTATATCTAATCTGATATTTTTTAACCACAAAAACCTTACACATATATCAACTAGTTATATAGTGAAAACCCTGAATGATCGTTAAAAAAATGTACATTTAGGCGTCAAGAAATCAAATTGAAGTTCAGGGAAAAAAAAAAAAATAGGGAATAAAGATTTAAACCTTGGAGATAATGTCATCGTCAAGAGCAAAATGTGTTAGGCAGTGTTTGCAGCTATAGAAGTTTCCTTCCAGATTGATCAAGAATAGTCTTCCCATGTCTCTATTTACACCAATCTATCAACTTGGGACCATCCACAAAACAGTTAACCCAAACACTCCTCAAAAAACCACCCAGCAAAAGACAAAAATAAAATAAAACTGGCCAACCCAAAAAGAAAAAAAAAAAAACAAAGAGAACCCAGATAGACTCAAGTCAGAAAACTGGTAAAAATTGAAAATTTAAATTGAAAGCATGCAATGTAACCCCCCAAAAGCCAAAATAACAATAAAAAGTTAAGAAAAGAAAAAACTTGATTGTGAATGAGAAAATGGGTTTTGATGGGAAGGTTACCAAGAAAGAGGAAGAGAAAGAGCATAAAGGGTACTGTGAAGGAGAAAAAAGTGGTAGTGGTACTGCAATATAATGAATGGGTATCCAATTCTGGATGTTGTTAATTACAGAGGGTTAGCTTAAGCATTGAGAATGATGAAACTGGTTACAACTTTGTGTGTGCCTTCTTCAAATGCTTATATGCATTCTTTTAACAACCTCTTTATCTCATTGTAGAAAAACAACCTCCTTATTTTATTCTAAAAAAAATCAACTTTGTTATATTTATTGTTTTCATTCCATAAAAAAATACAAATATTCAACTGAATTAAGATATGTTATGTTTTGATTTTGACTTAGTGTTATTATATCAATCAAAGTGGTTAACTTTTATAATCATTGCTTTGAATATCTAAAATAATTTTTAATCAATAAAAGTGTAGACACTTTATAATAATAATATATCAAAATCAAATTCTTTGAATATTATTTAGATCGTGTTTATACTTTTTTATGCTAAAACATTTTTATAGTTTGAAAGATATGAATAGTCATTAAAGAGTAGATAAAACATTTAATATATGATATTCAAAATGTACAAAATATTTGATAATGTTTACTTTGTCTATAACAATTAATAATGACATATTGTTTTACCGTTTTTATCTTTGTAAACACAACAAACTTTTTAATTCAATGATATATAAGAAATTATCACAATCACAATTAATAATGTAGATTATTTTTTTATCAGTCTTTTGTATACATTTTTTTTTTCTCTTTATAGAAGCGAGAAACTTTATTCATCTAGTAATATAATATGTAAGAAACTACTATCTAGGATAAATATAAAACTACAAAATACTTTTATATATAATATTAATAAAGTTAACAAAAAAAAATATTTGTTTCTATCACTATTAAAATTTAATAATCACTGTATTATTTCAATAATTATTACTAACGAAAATATACGAGGATCACAACTTTGTATAATGATTTTATTTATTGTATAAAATAAAATAATTAAAAATATTATTATTTATTATATAAAAGTTGAGTTATATAAAATTAAACATTCTAAATACTAAAAATTAAATTTTATTTAAAAATATAAGAAATTACATTAATTGTCATATTTTTAAACATAACTGTAAGATATTTTTAAATGAAATTAAACTGTAAGTATTTAGAATATTTAATTTATATCATTCAACTTCTTATAGAATAAATAAATAATATATTCAATTTTCTTATTTGCAACAATATATAATGAAATTCATATATTTTTTTTATTTTATCTTTCATAAATCTTTAAGTTGTAATATAAAATTCACAATAATTTCAATTTAAAAAACATTAAAAGAATAAATTGTTACATATAGTAGATTATAGATTCTGAAATACAATTTTTTTTATATTTCAGATTATATAATCTAAAACACATTGTGATTTACATATTTCAGAATATAATTTTTTTATATTTTAAACTGTGTAATTCAAAATACAATTTTATATTTTGAATATAAAATATTATATTCTAAATTATACAATCCAAAATCCAAAGAAGATGAAGGAGAATGCATATAGAAAGACAAAGAAAAATAGAGGATAAAATGATATTTTAAGTTCTTCTACGGAGGTGCAGGAAGAGAGTAGTGCAAGAAGAAACCGTCATATCACCATTCTTATTTAATGGTATAGATAACCGGGTTTGGAACATAATTCTTCTTTTAATAATTGAATCTGACTTTCCCAAACCAAAACTTGTTATGATTTCATTATAAAAATAAATAACCTATCACCGGGCATCATCTCAAAAGATTGCAAAAATCACATTTGGACTAATTGTTATGTTAAGCGTTTCACCCTTTTCTGCTTAGAAGGAAGCAATTAAGATATCATTCGTCTTATTTGAGGACCCTAAACAATAGAGATGGGATCCAATTAACAACAACGAAAATCGCCTTATTCCATTGCAGAAGATAATCTTTGTGGTGGAGTACTCTTGATAGCTCCTATTCTTTGAGGAGGCCATACAACATGGGTAACCCTTCCCCGGATTAGGCCCAAAGGAATCTGCAAATTTATCAGGTCACACCAAAACTATAAGGATAATCATTGGCCATAAACCACACTACAGCATAAACAAAGTCCACAACACCCACTTAGAAAGTATGTTCTGTCAATCCTAACATTGTAACTTCCTAACTACTAAGAGTTTGGTAATTTGGTGATATACTAGTTTACTGTCAAGGTTTGCCTAGGTGCACCAAAAGACACAGCTACTAGGCAAGTTGAAACAGTGGAATATAAATTATTAACTTGATCTGGTGGTGACTCTATAGTAAATAGCGTTTTTCTTGAAGACATAAAGCAATCTAATCTAATCTAATTTAATGACCCTGAATTAATCAGAAAAACTCCTAACTTCCTAAGCTCTACTGATTTGAAATAAGTCAACACAATTCAAATTGACACATAATAAATCTTCATTCTTTTTTCCAGCAAACTAAGCCCAGCTAGTCAAGCTCTACCCGGTAATTATAATGAACCATCATTTCTTCTGCTCATCTGTTAACAGAATTCTTAAGGTTTTTCTCACAATGTACAGTATGATTCAGAACTCCTCAATTTTATATTCTCTCATTTCAAGCATTGACCCTTTACATGATACTTATTTTTCTTGCTTCATTTTGCATATCATAACATTATAATGCCAGAAACTCAGTGATAATAGCAACTTACTGGTCCCAATGACTTTGAATCAATGCTAGAGGCTGTGTTGTCTCCCTCAACCCAACAATGTCCTGATGGAATCTTAATCACATCATTTTTATGATGAGTGTCATACCATTCATCCGGTAATGCAGCTATTCTTTTTATGTGTGTCTCCCTGTGATTTGTTGGGGAGCTACAAAAGTTTCAGAATGCCAATTAAAACTTACAAAAACAGCAAAATAGGTCTCAAATATAGATTCTAATAAAACATGAATTATTTTAATAGTATAGTTCAAGATCTTAAATGTGCATCATTTTGAGCAAGAGCCAACCAACGAATATAAGTTACATAACAAGAATCTATTAGTATTAAGAAGCCAGGTAGTATACAGAGTAAACCAACAACTGCCAATCATTCCAACTGTGACGCAATATTAATCCATAGTCATGATAGTTGGCCAGACTCTACAGTCACTTGGTAAATTATCTTCTAGACATCATATAAAAGAAAGGAAGATACAGGATATAATGCAACTATAATTTTCAGCATACAATACTTGGGAAAGAATGGACAAAAATATTACCGGAAGACCACCACATCACCATTTGAAAATTTGTAATTCCAAAGGCAAAATTTCTCAACCAAAACATAGTCATCTGCAGTGTAATTAATGGTCAAACAACAAAATCTGCAATTGGAAAAGTAATATTTTCTTATGAACTCCTTCAGCAAGAAAAATACCAAAAAAACCGCTTTTAGGATTTAATGTGGGAGACATAGAGCCACCTCGAACAGGAACAACAGTCACAAAACGATCAGACACAGTCACAGTGATGACAGCAGCTGTGACAAATTTTTTAGTACAGTTCCATACAAAACTACTTGAACCCATGTGTATGGTGTATATCTATGTCAAACATCCACAGTCTTCAGCCAGCTTTCCACAGCACAACAATAAAAGAGCAACTGAAAGTGAAACAAACTAAAAAATTACAAACTACCACAAAATATTGTTCTACTGTTTCAAATAAAAAAAAAATCAAACTAACGTTAACAAGAAAATTAGCACATAAAAACCAAGAAAGCAAACCACCAATTTACTCTTAATGAGAAAACCTAAGTTCAACTATATCAGAAGAATTGTTCTCGTCAACATATTCAATGCTAAACCAATCCACCAAACTGACAAGTTCCCACAATACTAGCTTAGAGGTGCACATTTCCTTGCTTCTGCAAGTAGCGAGTTCCTACGATTGTTAACCCTGAGAAATGTAATCCAATCGGGACCCCCTACTGTGTTGGAAGAAAATGGAACATGTTCATCAACTGGGCATTCCGAAAATGCCAAAGTGTAAGGTTCACATTGAAGAGCCAGTGAAAGCAGCAATATTTATAATTTATAAACTTCAAAAAAACACACAACAGTGACAGGGGCATTTAATCAAACACCTTACAAACACAGACAAAAGGGCAAGTATAAAAAGCACATACAAAGATTTCTTTGAAATTGCCGAAAGACCTTACATTAAGATATGGGTACGCTTAGGAGATAAAAGGGAGATTTAATTACCAAGCAACGAAGAGAGGAATGATGGGTGTTTTGATAGCTTTGTTTTATTAACTGAAAAAGATGTCGTGAGCTAAACAGTGACAATGAGAATTCAGATTCAGAGGCTTTTGTTGAAATGAAATTATTACGTTAAAAGTAAGTCTAAAATACTTGAGTTTAGGATTTAGGGATTGATATATTATTGCATTCGCTGGGATTTTGTTTGGTTTGGGAAATGAATTTGAGAGAATAAATTTGAGGAGTGGATTTGAGAGAATGAATTTGAAGGGATTTGAATAGATTGTATGTGGATGAGAGGGTTCTTTGGATTAATGGATGGATGATAAGATTTGAAAGGATTTGAGATGATTGGTTATGAAAGTTTGAGATTGATTTTATAGAAGTTATAGATTTGTTTTTATTTTTTTAATTG
>Ga0209489_106400_pt1 | contig 18996 bp, 9 predicted proteins | sample SiratrowhiteBW_FD_187527 | JGI IMG/M metagenome (GOLD analysis project Ga0209489, IMG submission 187527) | Root nodule microbial communities of legume samples collected from California, USA - Siratro white BW (SPAdes) (version 2) | ecosystem: Host-associated > Plants > Roots > Nodule | place: USA...
ACCTGGACCAGAATTATTCAAGTGAAGACTTTGTGCCAACATGAAGATAGTTGGGTGTTTAGGTCTTGGTCCTTAGTTGGGTTTGTGTGTTGGTGATTGGCTTAGTCCTTAATCACTTGTGGCATGTATCATCACTTCTGAGGTGCTAAAAAGATTCACAAAGATTTTTATTAAAACTGTTTTTAATAAAAATAACCCAAAATGTTTTTGCTGGAAAAAGATTTTCAATCGATTGAATGTGACAGTTATTTCTATTACAAAAGAAATACAGTTATGGCTGTTACAACTGAAAACTTTGACTGGGTCAAACTAACGGTCAAATTCAATCGATTGAATGGTTTGTTCAATTAATTGAATTTTGACATCTAAGCAGTTTTAAAACTGATTTTGGGTATTTAAAGGAATGAGAATCATCACTTTCAGATTTATCAAAACTAATACTTTCGAAAAGCATTCCTTGAGTTTTTCTAAGAGAGATATTGCCCCTTTTGTGCGATCATCATTCTTGCAAAACTTTTCAAATCAAGAAACCTCCAAGAACGTGAATCTTTGAAGCATCCTTGAAGGGAGGTTCTTACTACTTTGGTTCTGGACCAAAGCTAAGTCTTCTGCACCTGATCTTCATTCTGTGTAATCTGTTCTGTGTAGAAGCATTCTATTATCTTCTCTGATCCTGTTGATTAGCAATCTGTTTGCTGTTTTCAATTACTAGGTTTGTAATTGAGTTGGTGCAGTGGGTTCTGCACTGGTCTCGCATCTGCTGAAGGGTTCAGTAGAGGGTGAGTGTTGCTGGGAGCAGTGTTGCTTACAGACTACAAGTGTTGTGGTGCAGTGGGTTTCTGCACTAGTTACACACAAGCTGAGGGGTTCAGTGAGGTGTGGGTTTACTGCTGAGGGCAGTTTGTAACTTGCTGGGAGCAAGGGTTGTAAACTGATCTTGTGATCTGTTTTAGTGGAAATCTTTGCTAGTTTGCAAAGGACTGGACGTAGCCCTTGTGGAAGGGTGAACCAGGATAAAAATTCTGTGTTCTTGCTTTTCTCCCTACACTTCTTGATTGCCTTTATTCAGTGCTGCCATCTTTAAAATTAACTAGATTAAAATCAGTTCATACTGTTAATCATACTCTGAACATCTGTTTACATAATCTACTGTGATTCTGGATTGTGTGTAATATATTGGATTGTGTTTATACATATTAAATCTGGGTTAGCACAATCTTACACTGTAAACTGATTTCTGGGTTTAATTGATTTCTGGGTTTAACTGATTTCTGGGTTTAACTCTGATATACTCCGTTGTGCACAATCGATTGTTTACCTGACAGTTCAGAATTACACAGTCAATCGATTGAATAAAGAATTTTCATTCTCTACTTGAAGAATAAATCAGATTTACGAAAAGTTTTCAAAGTTCAATTCACCCCCCCTCTTGAACTCGGTCTAAACCTTAAAATTCAATATGAAGGCAAAAAATGAGTGGACTGATAGAAGCTTTACTGAATTACTTGAATTTTTGCATGAAATACTTCCTCAAGGTAATACATTGTCGACCAGTCACTATGAGGCCAAGAAGATATTGTGTCCAATGGGTTTGGAGTACTGAAAAATACATGCTTGTCCAAATGATTGTATACTGTATAGAAAAGAATTTAAAAGATTGCATAAGTGTCTGAGATGCGGGGTATCAAGATACAAAGTAAAGGATGATGACGGGGATGAAGATGACATGAAAAAGGGTCCTCCTACAAAGGTATTGTGGTATCTTCCAAAGATATTGTTGCATCGGAAGGCAACGAATGATATGAAACAAATAGTACAAATGTATCATTTAATTAATTTTAAGTAATATATATCACTCTTTTTTCTATAATATGCAATTTACTAAACAACTTGGATTTTAGTGCAATGAATGTGTGTAATGTTCTTGGGGGAAGATCTACATTCACATCTCAAAACCTCCAATGGATATATCCTAAGGTATTCTAAAGTAAGTTTATTAAAATTAGCATTCAAGTATTTGATGATTCAACTTTAATGAAAGTGTAATAAGCAACAAGGAGGCTGGAAATGTAGATATTACATCATGCACTGCATGAGAACCATAACATAAGCTGGTATCACCGATTCTTGGGAGCAAGTAAGAACATGTCTTAAGTTTGTAAATATGTCAAACGTTTGTTAAGTTTGAAGTTTCAAGTTTAAAGTTTGTACATTTATTTCAGGTTTTTCAATACCCAGAGCCATTGGATAAGCAAACAATACAAGATTTTCAAGAAGAATGGGCAAAGTATTTTCTCCAAATTAGAAGTAGTTCTTAGTGTAGATTAGAAGTGTATATATATATATATATATATATATATATATATATATATATATATATATATATATATATATAACAATGTATTTATCTACATTAGTGTATATATTTAACTACAAACAGCAATTGTATATGATTTTGAATATTGAAATGTATTTTGGCTGGTTTCTGAAACTGATGTAGGGTAGCTAGTAGCTAATTCAATCTGTATATTAAAAAAAAACACAAACACAACGTCAATTATGGCAAAAATCGTCATTGTAATGGGTTCACCACGTCAGTTATGGTCAAAATCGACGTGGTGTTGCATCTGAAAAACTTACTAAAAGAAACACCACGTCGGTTTTAATGAAGCAACTGATGTTGACAGCCTATTCACCACGTCGGTTTTAATGAAGCAACTGACGTTGACAGCCTATTCACCACGTCAGTTTTGGCACCAACCAACGTGGTGATCCATTTCTATATTAAAAATTCAGATAACGACCACGTCGGTTACGTGGCCCAAACCAACATGGTGTTGCATTTTCAGCACTACCAAAAACTACTAATGATATGTGTCTTTGACATCGGTGCCTGGTTTAAACCGATGTGGTAGTTGATTACATGACGTCGGTTGTTTAACCGTTGTTATGTTTGAAAACATTCAACTTCGTCTTGGTCAACGTTAGTTCGGGAGCCGACGTTAAGGGGCTCCTAGAATCAACTTTGAAGACCTTTTTTCTACTAGTGTATTTTCAATTTCCATAGATACAAAGCTTTTCTCGAAATGTTAAATTCAAAAATGAATTTCTTGCTATGAAAACGTATGGTTTGGTTCAAGAATAGTTAAAAACAAAAATTTTCTAAAAAAGGTTAATGTTTAATCAACCTTTAAACTATTTTGAATTTTTTTTTCACAATCCGAAACTTAATATTTTAATTCAGTTTATCTTTTTTGTTTCCTATATTTTTATAACTATGTATTGAATGTTGAAATTCAACAACTTAATTATTACATGTAATTTATTTTTATACATATTAAATTGTGTGTTTGATTGAGTTTCAAGTTATTTGACCTTTGAAAAACTATTTGAAATTAATTTGCCATTTTATTTATGTTATTTGTTTAATTTTTTCGTTGATTGAAAATTTTGAAAATGTTAAATTAACAACTTTTATGTTATTTTTATGCTTGAGAAATTTGTTTACTTTTAATATGTTATTTTGTCTAAAAGTGTTAATGAATTAATTAGAAATATTGTGATGTTAGGATATGTTTGTGATTTTTCATGGCATGAGAAATTAAAAATTATATGAAAAGTGCACATTACTAGATGGGTAATGAACTTTTGAAATATGAAAGCTTGTATTTTCTGGGATTGTGTGGATAGCTACTAAAATACATTAGGGGTATAATATAAAATTTGTTAGATGGACTTAGAAGATTTTGAAAAAGTTGAATCCAATATTTGATATACACATTTGACTTTAGAGTTATCATAGGCCTCACACTCTACTCTCAACCTACCTTTTCAATTCCTTTATGCCAAAGGGAATCTGTGGCAATCACATTATATATGAAAAATTGACCAACTTTCGCTTATTCATGTAAAGAAAAGATCACACAACCACAAAAGTGGTGAAAATTATTTTACCATGATTGTTGTGGTTATTGTGATTATGATGATTAGTGTAATAATTGTTATTACAATAATTATTTTAGTTATTGTGATTATGATCATTATTATTATGATTACTATGATTATATACATTAATATGTTAGAAAATTGATTAGATGTGTGAAAAATAATTTTATTAGTAGATCACATATGGTGGTTATATGCTTGTGAAAATACTTGATTTGTTACGTATTCTACCTTATTCGATGATTGTAATTCATGAGGTTAAGCATGTGCATACATCTTAACCATCTTTTTATTGAGAAATTTATAAGTTTCTCCTTATGTCATTTTCAAGGTAGTTATGACATTTCACATGCATGAAGTCACCATGGTGTTGTTTTGTTTCTTAGCTTCTTCTTTAGATAGGTTTTGGCCCCTTTTTTCATTTGTGTATAAATTCTTCACATTAATTCAATGAATAAGAATTTATGAGGACTTTAGGTGATTTGAATAGTATTAAACTTTTTTTCTTTTGGTTCTTATGTTGAAAAGCATCTTCAAGTGGCAAATCTTCATTACACTTATCTTAGGGAGAGTTTGATGGCTTTTCTTTCTTCCTCTTTTTCCTAATTTTTTTTTTCAATTTAACCTTATTTTGTTGTTTGTTCTTACTTGGCCAAAAGCTTCTTTAACACATTCTTGATGTTTGCACTGCTCAAAGTCTTCTTTAAGTTTATAGATCCAATCCATGTCTAAATAAGGATTACATAAAAAAAACAAAAACAAAAACAAGACCAAACACATGAATTAAAACCTTCATCACTTTATCTTTAATGATCATTGTGGTTAGAAACATCAAATACTTTACTTTTAAGCTTGCTTTAAACTTCTATATAATCAAACTCTTCCTATTTGAAGATGAAAATCACTCCATCCACATTATACCAATTTTGATCTTGTATATGATTTCTTGAAAAACAAAACACCAACCCTTTCTTCCACTTTGTTATTGTCAAATGCAAGAAAAATCAAGTTAAAATAGAAAAATAGGCATGAAAACAATTAAAATTGTGTTAATATATTGATGTATTAGCACAACCGAGCACTTAAACATAAAATAAAACTAAACTAAAGTAAACATCAAACACCAACAAGCTAAAGAAAACATAGAATAACCTTAACCGCACAAAAAGGGACAAGAAATCAAATCTTAATTTCCATAATTTAAATGTATTTCTAATATTTGATCTTGCTTCAAGGTGTTGGAAATGTGTTACATAAAACTCCTGGTGAGATCTTTGATCAACTGCAAAAATATTCATCCTTGTCGACATTAGCTGGTAAAAATGAGATAGAAGAGGTCTCCAATTTATTAGAGAACATACAAATCAATGTTTATGGGAATCACTTTTAAATTATTAACGTGTACAATAATAACTCCACCTTCTTGACCAATACTTGGCACACAATGATCTTCATTGTGATTTCTATCCTTTAAAAATCATAAGTCATCCACCTTCTCAAAGCACATTTTATGAACATTGACATTGCTAATTTCATTTGTTTTCCTCATAATTTCATAATATGCTCCTACAATATTTACCTTGAAATGATTTAAAATCTTAGAAACTAAAACAAACATACAAAAGTTAGTATTTAGGGTTTAGGATTTAGAGTTTAGACTTTTTGACTTAAGCATGTGATACTCGATCACATAAATCAAATTTATATTCATCTTTATTTTATGCAAACTATCTATACCAAGTCTCCGTTATTGAATAAATTTGGATCTAAGTTGCAAAGCTATTACAAAAGCTAACAACCTTTTTCTTCAAGCTTCAATTCATCAACACTAAAACTTTTGATCTAAATAGAATACCCCAAACAGCCCTTATGAAACTACACTTATTAAAATATTCAGCAACCTTGTCTTTACAAACTTAACTTGTGCACCTTTATATGTCAACCAAGTAACAACCCTTATGAAACTACACTTATTAAAATGTTTAGCAACCTTACCTTTACAAACTTGTGCACCTTTATATGTCAACCAAGTCAATTTTTTTCACACAACAAAAGTAATTTTTTTGTCTTGTGATCTCAAGAGTGACCTATCAAACCTAAGATTAGAACAAAAGATCTTCACCAAATTAGAATAAACTTTACCTAACAATGCAACACAAATTCAAATCTTATGCTTCAATAATTTCTTCAAATTTGTGAACCCCTCATCCTATAGCCATTCAAAGTTCAACACCTTTGATACATTACTACCATGCAAAGTTCAACACCTTTGATACAAGTTCAACACCTTTGATACGTTACTAGTCTCAATATAAGAGGGTGATTGAAAGGGCTTAATAGTTTGCTTAGTTTTTTTGCCACTAAATGCAAATGTTTTTTTTTTTTTTTCTTTGCCTTTGTGGGTTTAAGGAGAAAGTCATAACTAGGTAGAAGAGAAAGCTAGGAAATACGAGAAATTCTAACAAATAAAAAAGCACATGCATAAAAATGCAAATGAGATTTATATAGAGTGTTGTTAATAGTTTATTTACAAATGAAATGAATTAATTGGATGAAGAGTAAAGTAGGTGAAATAATGTGATTTTAAAAAATTGTATATAATAATGTGATTCCTTCTGGATTCTCAATAAAGGTTCAATAATATATTATGTTAATGAAAATTATTTATTTTTAATCTATTAAAAAATGAAAATACTAAGACAAAGATAGTTGTACAAAATCAAAATAGAATTTGTAAAACAATTAAACCATTACCAAAATTACAAGGAATTTAAATGGATTAAAAAAACAAAATAATATATTAAAATAAAGCAATTAATCAATTATTTTTGTGATAACTAACTTTAATTTATTAAAAATAGGTTTTAATTCCTTAAAATCGGTAAAAAAAAAAAACTTGAAAAATCAAATATAATAGTATTAATCGATTAAAATGATGAATTAATTTATTAAAATGGGAAGAACGTTTTGCTAGAAACTGTATTTAAAACATGATCAATTGAAATCAAACACTAATTTAAACTCAAAATCAACATAGAAAAAGCATCATTATATCATCATATATTCTTCAAATTAGCATAAAATTACTAGACTTTATAATCATGAAAAATTATATCAAATGCAATAAGTGAATGAGTATATGTAGATCAAACTAAAAGATGTTAAACAAATCTAAGATGTCAAGTTTAGATGATAAAATTTGTTCCTAACAAGTGGTTTGGTGAATATATCAACAAGCTAATTACATGTATCAACAAATTTAATCACATAATCATCTTCTTCAATATGGTCTCTTTTGAAATTATGTTTAATCTTTATGTGCATAGTTCTAGAATTTTTAATTGAATTTTTAGTAAAATTAATACACTAGTATTGTCCAATTTCAAACTATAGCTCATGAGTTGTTGTTTTGACCATAAAATTTGAAAGTAAAAAAGCTTAATTGCTATGAATTCCTCTTCAGTTGTGGATAAAACATTATAAGCTTGTTTTCTTATTGTCATGAAATTAAGTAATTACTTTCTAATAGATGAGTAATGCTACTATTACTCTTTGTATCAGGTTTACATCTAATAAAGTCTAATCATAATAGCCAACGATATTTAAAGAAGCACCACATGAATACCACAAGTAAAAATTTATAGTTATTTTAAGATATTTCAAGATCCTTTTAGTAATAGTAAAATGAGATTCTTTAGGATAAGATTAATATCTAATGCATATACATACTAAACATAATATTAGGTCTACTAACTATCAAATAAAACAAAGATTTAATTAAACATGTATATTTTATGGAATCAAATTATTTACCTCTTTTATACTAACGAAGATAACCATTCTTGTTATAGGTATCATGGATTCCTATCAATTTTCCTAATCAAAACTTTTAAAAATTCATCATAATATTTTGATTGGCTAACAAATGTATCATTCCTTTTTTACTTCGCTTGAAATTTTAGAAAGAAGCGTATCTCTATTATATCCAACACTTACCATTATGCTAAAAAGTGTGAAGCAATTTTTAGAATAACTATTCCATATGTCTCAATTTGAATATGTCACTAGCTTGAAGTTACACAACTCTTTAATACGTTTATACATGTTGCTTGACCAAACTCACTTATCTTATATTTTTCTTTTTTTCTGTGAATTACTAATTCTTATATTGAAAAAATAAAACAAAAAACCATTTATTTTATATAATATCATGAAATTGTTGTTGATTACTAAGTTGCTAAATTACTCTTTTTTTCATATTTAATGATTAATATAAATATTTGATATTGTTATTATATATTCATAAAATATCATTCAACAATAAAAATATTAAAAAATTTAATTAATTTTAAATTACGAACTTATATGAAATTGTCATACTCAAACCACTAATAAATAATGCTAAAGTTACTCAACCTAAAATTAGGATAGGTTTTGTGAACTTTGAGGTAGAAAACTCACCTCAAAGTATCATATTAAAGATATTTCTTTTAACGTCCCAAACACGTCCCTTAACATTTTTCTTACACCTTTATAAGTCTATAAAAAGTACTTATATATGAATTAAAAACATTTTAAGTTAAATAACTTGAAAATATATCTATAATACACAATTTAAGACATATTCCAGATTATACAATCTATAATTATATATTTCAAAAATAGATTTCATAATTTGAAAATATATTATGAATGGAAAAATTCAAAATACATTTCCATATTACAAAATCTATAAATATATTTCTGATTACATAGTATAAAAATTCATTCTAGATTATACATTCCATTCTACTCCCCTGTAGAAAAACTAAATTAAAAATAGTCTTAAAGCTAAAAAGTTCCGATACCATTAATGACAAGATCACATACACATTGATTAATATTTAAAGAATAATAAATTTTTTCAAATAGTAAACAAGAATTACCTTAAGAAAACTTACAATATGAAAAACTTAAACAACTGGAGAACTTTTATTTTTTAAAGAAAAGGTTCAAAATATACATCTTAAAAACACACTATGTCCTCCTCATTGTAGAGGGCTCTTTATATTTTGTACATAAGGTCATTTAGCCAACAAACTTTACAAAATACATTATCTTTATCAATATTAAGAGATATCTGTAATTTATGTCCTTATCTTATAATACTTTTAAGAGATTTCAGTTACACTTTCTATTAGATCTTTCAATAATATATGTTTTTATTTTGTAAATATGGATTAGATTGCAATAATTCTCCACCTAAGTTAACACAATCGAAACTAATCTGTGTTGGTGTTGCAATTTGTAATGTTTTATCAAATTTTATTTTTTTTTTAAGATCGCAGAGGCTAGGGTTGTCATGATCCTCTACTCTTCTGCTAGAAATAATCTCTTTTTTCAATTGTTGAGAAACAGGCTCCTTACATGAAGAACTGTTATTATGTAACCATTCTTTGATTTCTTTTTTCTTTGTTAATGACTGCATTATTGAATTTCTTCTACCATTTAATTCTTTATTTTACGAGCAAAAGTCTCTTTATCACTAATATATATATCCATAATACAATTTATGTTATTCAGTATTGAAGCCACAAAAGAAATTAACCAAGTACAAGTTGATTTTCCTCTAAAATAGGCATATAACTCATTAACCTCTTTTGAAAATATTGAGATTAAAGGTCCAAAATCAACAAATCATTTGATAAACCATTTTAGAAATTTTAACAAGATTCTCCTTAGGAATAAATTATATGTTTCACCAAACCTTCATGTAATCATAATATTCTAAAACATTTTCTTCTATAGAGATGTCAATCCCATTCTTAAAGGATCAACACTTATAATATTTTAATTTTAAATATTAGATATTACCTTTAATATGGATAGACTTTTAATAAATCAATGTCTACCAATATGAATTCATCAAATGTTCTTGTTTTAGTAAATCTATTAAAAAGTAATACAAATCTTGAAGAACTCATAAAATGTCCCTGTTCTGGTTAAATCTATTGAAAAGTAATGAAAATCTTGAAAGGAAAGGTTATCAAAAGTTAAACAACTGAAGTAATTTTATTTTTCAGAAGGAGGTTTACAAAACATACATCTTAAAACACAATGTCCTCTCCATTGTAGAGGACTCTTTATATACATATATTATCTTATATATACATAATAACTTTTGTACTCAAGCTCATTTGACCAACAAACTTTACAAAATACTTTATTTTTACCAATATTAGGATATGGTTGTTATTCATTAATATTAATTTGATAATACTATTAAGAGATTTGAACTGACATTTTTTATTAATTCTTTTAATAATAGATATTTTTATTTTTAGATTGAGCCAGACACAAATAAAACATATAAATTTTTCTATATCTATAAATACCCGTGTATATTTTTATTTTTATTTTTCATTTTAAATAAAATTTATTTAAAAAATAAAATATAAATCTAGGTAAAAATCTAATTGTAAAACCACTCTTTTATGTAAAAGTTCTATAAAAGCTTTTCTTATTGCTACACCATTTCCTTTTCTAATCTTGTAGTCTAAAATTGCTTAAGTTCTCTTCTTCCTTTAATACTTTTAGTAATTAACCTCTTAAAAATGTGAACCAATCATCTCTCTTTTCAAGAGTTGTTCTCTCTAGTGTAAAAATTGATGTGTCAAAATAAATTTAATCATTCGAGTTGATAAAAAGAAATCTCAAAATTAGAGTAAACTAAGTAAAAGAATATGGACACATTTTTCGTATACTTCCAGAATATCTTCCTGCACCTCCGTAACAAATATAAAAAGACGAAAATGTGCTTAGAACAAAAATTTTAAAGTACTGCCCTCCATCTTTGACCTCCGGAATGGCCCATTACAAAATGATGTGTTGTTTATGATAGGTTCTTCCTGCACTTTCATAATAAATATTAAAATATAATTTTATTTTTTAAAAATATTTTAAATGAATCATACCTTTTATTCTCATTCACTGGTGGATTGTAAAATTTGTAAGTCATTCAATTCGAATGACTAGCACGGTGTAATCTACAAATTATTTGATTTTCGAATAATTTACGAATTATGTTTTCGAATAATTTACGAATTGTGTAATTGCAAGTCATTAAATTTTTCGAATAACTTACAGATTATATAATCTTTTACGGATTTATAACATGTAAATCAGGATTTATAATATGTAAGTCATTTAAGATCTTTATAATCTATAATATTTTTGATATACCTTTAATATTTTTGATATATCTTTATTATTATGGATTGTATAATTTGTAAATTTCTATGATTTTTAAATTATTTACGGATTTATATAATTTGTAATTTATAAAGTCTTCATTTTAAACTTACGCATTTTAAACTTACGCATTGTATATATGTAAGTATATATCATTTAAGAATTCTATCAATCCGTAAATATATATCACCTACTAAGCTTGCAATTCATTACTATATTCTAAGACCAATGATATTTATGTTTTTTACTTATGTTTAAACTTAAAATATTAAAAATTATGAGAGTGTATAAAGATATACAAACATACTGTGAAGAAGAAACAGTCTCTTTTCATTTTTAACCTTTCCGAACTAGTCCAATTTGAAAATAATAATAATTTTCCAATTGGGAAATGAAGTTTAATCCAGAATACAAAACTCATCTATAATATAATTTTTATTCTAATTGACTCCCGAATTGTGAATCACGGATTTTATAATTAAAAATCAATCTAATACTCTAGATTTTAATTATACAAAACAAAGACCTTCCAGAAGAAAAAAAAAAAAAAAAAAAAAAAAAAAAAAAAACTGAAAACAAAATACTTATCTCAACCTCTCCTCAACCACTGTAACAAATCCATCCACTACGAAACATCAACTACCACAGTATTCACCAACCCCAATCTTCAACCTCCACAACGTTCAAGAACCACAGTCCTTTTCAATCTTTTCACGAGTTCATTACGGGGATTTGATGAAGTATGGAAGGACAGGATCATATTAAGCAGGGGCACGAAGAATGCGTCAAGAATGTGATATAAATTGAAGTGAATAACTTTAACCCAACTACTCTTAAAACTCACAAACTTAATCACACCAACCTGTAAATACGCCACTGTTTTTTCAAAAAAAAAATATTATACTTTTGAAAAAGTTCAAAACAACATTAAAAAATTATATATTTGAAAAGTCCAAAACAAAATTATTTGACTACAACATATACTCGTATTAAAATTTATATACCTAATCACTTGAAATAAATTAAAATTAGTTTCAGACCTGGCCTTCCGACCGAACGAACCTCTAATTATCTCCATAATACCATCTTCAACATTCACACGTTTTATATTTCATAGATTTTCTTTTGAATCAAGTAAATCTACGAATGAATAATCTTAATTAGAACATCAATCTACTCGTGCATTTGATTAATTATCCCTTCAAAGGTTGTTTTTAAACTTCTATTTAAAGTGCTTAATGGGAATATAATGTTATAATGAATATACATCATGCAACTTTTCCACGATGTGGATGTTACCATTCTGGGAAATAGCAACAAGAATCTTAGTTCTGTAGTATAAAACCATTGGAATGAATTTGATGAACATGTGATTCGTCAGCTTATCATATGCTCAATTCATATCAATTAGTATGACACAAGAATAAAAAGAAAATAAAATTAATTAAGATCTTAACCAATGAATTTCTCTTTCCTTTTGAAGCGCAGCTTACAAGAGCTAGAGTCTTCAAAGCTCTAACTTTTTTTCTAGCTATTCTTAAACTTATATGATATAAATTCAAGGAAACACTAAATGAAATAATAAGATGAAATAGGAGTCCATTAAAGTTGTTTTTCATATGTCTTGAAAGCAAATAACACACAATGTTCTAGAATCCATAATCCCACATCACATGGTAATACATCCAAACACGAAATCCACAATCACATACACAACTTGGGTTATCTATGCCGAACACGGTCAGGCAGGTAAGACTTGACACTTAAGACACCAACCACTCAGAAACCATGAATCTTGATATGCTCCTTCTTCACGATACCAGCCTGTTTACATTCACAGTTGAAAACAACCAACAGGATAATTAGATGGAGAATTCTGGTGTTCAAATATTTCATTCAACATTGTGCTAAGACCCAACTATGAATTGTGCTTAAATACAGTTTATTCATACAAACAAAACCATGATTTACGTAATTGCTTCCTTTATGTTTTTTCTCTTTTGCTTTCTTTTTCTTACACATCGAAAAGATTGAGTTAATTTTCTACTCTTCAGAAGACTGTACAAGACCTAGGTTCGCATTCACCATATAATTTCAAAAAAGAGTTATATACGGTCACTAATGTGTAAATGGAAGATTACTTGTCAAAAGACTGACTATGTTTGAAACACATTCAAATGACATACAGAATATTCTTCAAAAGGATACTCAGTTGGCTACACTAAAACTAGATCATTCCCAAAACCAATAAAATGGAAGCAAAATGCATAATCAATATATTTATTCTCTAGAATGGGCCATTTCAATAGGCCATAAGCCTAGAAACACAACTATGAAAAAAGTAAAGAAATAAGAGACACAAAAGAGATGAAATAGAAAGAGATTAATTAAAACAAAACATTGGATAACTTGGATGAAGATATAGTTACCTGGACTAGAAAGGTTGAAACATTCTTCCGCTGATCACCTTGAAGTTGAATAACCTACAAGCACAAACACGTAAGCAACAAGGGATAGATCATTATTTGAAGGAGGATGTCAACACAGACCTGTCCTAGTTCCGGGTCCTGAACAACAGTGCCATTGCAACAGAACTCTTTCTTAACGTCTTTAAGTATCTTGTTATAGCTGAATTCTTTTTTCAATCCCTGAACAGTTGTCAGGCTTTTTCTACCATTTCGCTGCTGTACGCGAATATGCACATACTCCTTTGACCCAGCACCCGAGTCATCAGCATTTGCCTCAGCAAAAGGATCTATATATTGAGGGCAGACAGAAAATACATCATTTATTGGATTTAACAACTAACCCTAATTGACATAATCACAGTATCAACACACTCCTCATTGTACATACAATAGTGACAACTCCCCATAGTATATACAATAGTGACAACAGTGAGAGCATACGTGAGTAATAGCACAACTTTCACAAATGATGTATCAAGTTAGAAAAACTGAATATAAAATTCACCAGCAAACTATAATATTGTCTGAATTTAGAGCACAACAGTCTTCAACCATGGAAGATGATCAAATTTATAATGAAAATAACATGTCCCTGATAAAACTCTTTGAAAAGCTTAACATAAAATTCTCCATAAACCAACAATCAGCAAAATATAAGATGTCTGAATTTACAGGACAACAGTCTTGTTCAACCATGGATGGTCAAATTTATAATGAAAATAACATGCTCCTGATAAGACTCAAAATTGAAGGGAAATGCCAAATTCCACTCCCAGGGAGTACAAATCAACGTCACCCAAAAATGCCCTGAACTGTATAATAGAAGGAAGGAATACAACTTCGAGAATTAAATGGAAAAGTGAACAGATACATATTTAGTTAGACTCTTAAGACGATCGCATATAAAATTACTATGGTGAGACATGGGTAAGACATAAAAGTTAGAGCCTATAACATAGAATTGTGAAGTTCAACAATAGATGTCGTGTTTCTGCAAGTACATATATAATGCCAATCACAAATGTATAATGAACTGATAATTATTCCCTTAAGAAATATCACATATAACGAACAAGACAATTAATCCTCAGACTAAAACAATTGCAAGAAGTCACAACATACCGAAGGCAGTGGGAATTTGAGCGTCTAATTCAGACATAAAACTTGACTCTCTATGACCAAAGGTTCCACCAACCAGATTGCTCAGATCTGCCATTGCAATCAACATGTTAGCCAAATTGAATTACCATAATAGCACACTTCACAAAAGTACAAAAGAAAAGTCCCCGTCATTAATAATCTGCATCACTCTTCAACACAACAAGCTAGAGAAAATTTCATCAATGACAATCCCATGTATTAAAAAATTTCTGACCTCTATCAAAATAGAGCTCCAAAATAATTATACTAAATGATTTAAAATCGAATCTATTAAAAAAAACCCAATTAGTTTAACCTACACCACAGTTTAAAACACTAATTTTAGAAAAAATCCAAAAAATCTAAATAGCATCAATCAAAATCCCTTCTTAGATTAGATTTTGCTTTGAAATCGACAGTGACAATCTAGGAACCACATAGTCAAAAACCATCACTGAATAAAAACACCATGCCTCAAATATCATTTTACACCAAAATCAACCGCCAAAAAAAAAATTGAATTAAGAAAAACACCTTTTCACTGATAAGAAACACGAAGATTTCTAACTGAAACATCCGATCAAGACTATATCAAAACCAAATCCACAAAATATGTAAAAGATATAGGAAAAACAAAAATAGGGAGGAAAAATTTGGGGTTTAGCGAACTTAGACGATGGATGATAAAGCAAAAAGCCCAACCCTAAAATTAGCTAGCAAGAGAAACAAAATCTTATGAAGGATTATCAGAGGTTACCTGATCCTAACTTGAAGGTTTGGATAGGAAAAATTAGGGTCAAAAACCGAAACCCTAAATTGGATAAGACTGAGGTGAAACTTTGATCGGTTTCTCTGTCTGCCAGACGCCGTGAGGTAGGGTCTTTGATTTTGGAAGAAAGTGGATTTATTTAATACAGAGAGATCAAGTGGGGCACGTGTGTCACGTGTTAAGAAATTAGGATCTAACTTTGAGTAGATGACACGCATGGAAGAGAGCCCCCCTCTATCAGAAAAAGGAATTCTAGAATACACTTTTTGTTAAATTACTTTATTTTATATTTTATATTTTAATAAAAATATATGTATAAAATTATTACATTACGATATTGATAAAAAATAATATAATTTATTATAATACATACTTAAATATAATTATTTTTCGTATACTTATGTGTTAGTGGTTTAGAGATAAATCTTACTAGTTTATTTGTTTTTAGAGATTAATCTTACTAGTTTATTTGTTTAGATTCATGTATGTAGATGTACGGACATATCATCGTCAAAACATAAAAAAGAAAAATGACATGACATGAGTCTAGAATATAAAAAGGGAAATATCACATCCCAAATTCATAATTAAAATATTTGCATGTAGAAATGTTTCGTTACGAAAGTTTTGAAAAAAAAATATGTTTCTTAACAACTCGTGAAAAAACTCAAAAGACTATGTAACTTGGATTTGAATAACATCAATAATAGATATTTCATCAATAATCGATGATCATTCTTTATCATTCAATAATTATTTGCATACTTTTTTATTATTAACAATTAGACAATAAAATGATTAACTTTATTATAAATAAGATTTTTAAATATGAATTGAACTAAAATCTACTTTTATTTAAATATTGATAATTTCTGATTAAAATTAAAATTTAAAAAATAATATAATTAAAAATATCATATGTTCACATATTTAGATTGAGAAATAATGTCTTGTAACATAAACAAAGTTATGACTATTTTATATTCCTAATGAATATAAATAATACTTTTTTTCTTATAATTATAAAGTTTAGAAGTTTGACATCTTATACACATTCTAATTCATTATTATTGTCAGTATTTCTTATTTAAATAGATTATATAGAGAGAGAAAGAGAGAGCTAGAGCTTAAGAAAAGAACTATTGTATATCTTTATAGTAGTTGTGAGGATCATCTTATCTTTTTTTTTATATCTAAACATATTTTGAGGCTTCAAAACACATTAAATGTGTGTGGCTTTTTTAGCAACACTTCTAGAGCATGACAAAGCTTTATAGGCCAAGGTAAGTGACTTCTCTCTTCCTTTTGAGAAAAGTATAGGACCTAACATAGTTGACTAACTTTACAACACTGACATCTTGTCTTTTCCAGAGAAATTGTTTGCATGAAGAAGCTTTTAACACATTCTTCAAGAGATGTTTGATGTTGATAAGTCATTGTGAGATGTTCTTGAAATAATAAATAAGTGTACACTTCCTCCAAGTATAAAAGTATTTGTTAAAGTTTGACATGTACTATGAAATGTTTTGGGCTTACATATGTTAGAAGAAGTATATTTATTATCTATTGAAGTAAAAAATTATTTAACTAAATATACTCGCTTGTATTTTGTTCAAGCAAAAGCTTATCAAACAATGCATGTGCACAATATTTGCACTGTCAAACAAAACACATATTAAGCGACATTTATACAACCGTAAAACTTGTGTTTAATAAACTAGATTGGATAATCTGTGGTTGACATTATCTAATATGCATAAAATTATGTTTTATACTTAGTATTTTAAACACACAATCAAAACCAAACATATGACATGTTGGCTTGGATCTAACATAACTCATGTACCAAATGTTGGAAATCCCACATCGACTAGAGATGAGGTCTTTCAATAGTTTATAAGTGAGTGCAAACCTCACCTTACAAGCCGGTTTTATAAGATTGAGTTAGGCTTAAAGTCCACTTCTAAGAGCATATCGTGGCAAGGTTGTTGGGCCTATCGGGCCACCCGGGCCGCTATCGGACCACCCTTACATATAAGTTTCACGCTCGACGTGAGGGGGTGTGTTGGAGATCCCACAATGACTAGAGATTAGACCTTTCAATAGTTTATAAGTGGGTGCAAACCTCACCAAAGCTGGTTTTCCACTTCTTGATACCAAACACGCTAGTCCAATCATGAAAGAAACATTCACAAATTTAACACCCAATTGTACTAAGTGATGTATGTGGCAAGAGACTTTGCGAACTATCTAGAGTATGAGGCATCTACGAGTGCCAATCTCAAAAACTAGGCTTTCTATGGAGTGGACATGGATGAATGAGGAGTATTTGTATCGTTATAGGTGGAGGATAATATAGTAGCAATGGTAGTGGTCATGAGAAGATGTTGGAACGGAGTGAAACTTTCATATTTGTAACCTTTTAGATTGACTAATCCAAAATTAACAAAATAATTTTTGAATTAAGTGCATATTTTATGGATTATCTAATTTAAAATTGGTAAAAAAAAAACATTTTGAATACTATAACGTACTAAACTTTAGAGATAGTTAAACAAATATAGATGAAGTAGTAAGTAAAGGTGTCGTCCTTTAAGAATTGTCTAAGCTCGCCATTTTGGCAACATGTAGTATAGGTCACCTTAATGCTTCATCCCTAGGATGACGAGTCATATGTTGTAGTGATGAGTCATAGGTTACCTTTTAAGTGATGATATTATTGATCTTAGGTTTCAATTTTACAAAGTATTGAGAATAGAAACATAGTCTTTTGGATAATATATATATATATTATCAAATGAGTGATTATCAGTCATTACTTAATGAAAGACTTTCGGTCATCATCCAACAGGCTACCCCATTGTTAATATATATATATATATATATATATATATATATATATATTAACAATGGGGTAGCCTGTTGGATGATGACCGAAAGTCTTTCATTAAGTAATGACTGATAATCACTCATTTGATAATGCTTATGTCGCATTATCTTTGCAAAGTTGATGAAATAGACGAAAGTAACAAACTTAAGTTGAAAATATAATAATTAACTCCAAAATATTGAAACCTAGAATTTTTAGTATCCAATATTTGACTAATTAGTGTAAGAAGTTTAAAGAACGAAATAATAAATAGAAAAAAATATAAAATAGACAAATTACTTTAAAATGATCTAAAACTTTAAATTACAACACTCAAAATTATAAGAAGATAACAATCTTCTAAAATAACCTCATTTGAATTACTACAAATTCTATTATTAAAAGTGAAATATTTACCCTATCTAAGACTATTTCAACATTTAAAAAAAAAAAAAAAAAATGATATTTGTGATGACACCTCTCAACAAACAAGAAACAAGCAAGACATTTCTAAAGGTGAATTTCTTAGGAAATAATAAATCCAAGTATATTATGGGTTTGATATCTAATTTTGA
>Ga0209489_106401_pt1 | contig 18989 bp, 16 predicted proteins | sample SiratrowhiteBW_FD_187527 | JGI IMG/M metagenome (GOLD analysis project Ga0209489, IMG submission 187527) | Root nodule microbial communities of legume samples collected from California, USA - Siratro white BW (SPAdes) (version 2) | ecosystem: Host-associated > Plants > Roots > Nodule | place...
TGAGAGAAGAAATGAAGGGGAGGAGACAAAAGAGGTGCGAGTTACGGAGAGAAATTGGAGAGAGAAAAAGGTGAGGTTTATTGGTGCAGTACAATAATGTGTCAAGAAAGAGGGTCATTAAATAACAATACCAATATTATACTATTGGTGGTTGTTTGGGGGCGGAGAGATATTAAGCAAGTGGTAGAGGGAGCGTCTCATAAATTTTGAAAACGTAGAAGCCAAAGCCAAAGGAAGGAAATTGGTCTATAGCAGACACGGTAATTAAATTAACATATGTGAACCACCAACTTTTGATAGGTATTACTTTCTTTTTTTTAACAGCAAAGAATAAATTAATAAGAACATTTTAGGAGTGTTCTAACTTTATTATAAAGTACAGGTTTGCCTTTTAGCAAATTACAATTTAAATAACTATTACGAACATAATCCCATACAAAAACTAGGATCATCATAATACAAATTATTTAAACAATGAAACGCACTACAACCAATTACATAACAGGAAAAACAACTACATAAAGAAGTGAACTGTATGATAACACAAAGTTTGGACCCAAGTACATACTTCTTGTACTGCAAACCGAAAACTGTGGAGCTCGTTGATAGAGAGTAAATTAAAGTTCCTCTTTCCAGGACTTTAAGACTGTCAGCCATTTGACTCTAGCTAGGACTCCATGCATTCCAACAACCCAGATCTCCGCTACCTCTGCTACCTTAGATTGACCAACCTACAAACAAAGCCACACAACCTAACACCAATCCTGCCATTCCCCCCATCAATAACCTCCAGACTCTTATCTCCTTACAGAACACACCTCAAACAACTATACAAGATCAAGTAATACTACCTAGACAAATCTGAGGGCAAATAAGCCAATCTGAAACTGAATAATTCACCCTTAGCCATCTAAACTTTGCCCAGGACCAAGCTTTGAGTTGTGCTAGTGTGAAGATCTCCACATCATCCACCACCCCGTTCTTAAACACAATTCTATTCCTATGGTACCAAATTTCCCACACAACAGCCACCCATACACCCTTCCATACTACATTTGCTTTCTTATTACAGCATAACAAATAAAAGTTTTGGTAATGGTTAACAATAGTATGTTGTCTTACAGAAGAAATTCCTATCCATCTATCACAATTATCCCACACTTTTTGTTCAACTTCACAACTAACAAACACATGTTGGACACTTTCCTCAGCCTTCTTACGCAAATGACATAAGTTAGTAGGAATTATGATTCCTCTTTTCTCGAGGTTAAGTCTAGTTGGCAGCTTATCTGAGCATAGCCCTCCACACACACAGTTGAGCAGAACCCGCTTTAAGACTCCATAGCTCCCTAAAGCAATTGTTACTAAGCTGGTTACCAAATTCACTTAAAACCTTGTACCAGATCTGACCGTGTATTCTTTAAGATTGCCCTCATTCCAGATCCTGACACACTCCTCTTCCACTGGGCTCCAGCAATGATGGTTGTAAGCTAATGTACTTGTTCTTTTTCCCACACAAACAACTCTCTTCTCCAAGACAGATTCCAAGTACAAGTTTCACTGCCCCCAATATTTGCCCATTCCCTCACTTCACTAATCACTTTGTCCTTGCATAAAGAAATTAAGTACAATCTAGGAAATTTTTCTTTTAGCGGACCATCACTAATCCACCTATCTTCCCAAAATCTTATTCTATTTCCATCCCCCAATTTCTAGTTAACCCTACTAACAAACCAATTACTGTGATTATGAATATCGCAAACTTTACCTAGATCTCGCCACCATGCAGAAGCTTTTCGATCACCAATCTGAAGTCTCAAATCCTTACAAGAACCGTACATAGACTCAATAATGTCCCTTCACACTCCCTTCTCTTCCCATCCGAACCTCCAAAGCCATTTAGCTAATAAGGCAGCGTTAAACTTCCCAACATTTTTATACCCAGTCCACCCTCCTCAACAGAAGGACACACTTTATCCCATGCAACGCACGCAATTTTCTTACCGTCGACACCCCAACCCAAAAGGAATTTAGCCTGTGTTCTCCTGATGATATTACATACAATGGTAGGGGCTTTAAAGAAAGAGAAATAGAACAAGGGCAAAGCATTGAGAACAGACTTAATCAGACAAATCCTTCCAGCCATAGAAATAATCTTCCCCTTCCATGTAGACAATCTCAACTTGATCTTGTCTATGTCTGGCTTCCAAAAAGCCAAAGTTTTAGGGTTACCACCTATTTTCATGCCTAGATATTTAAACGGGATTTCCATTTGGCCGCAGTTAAGACGCTTAGAGAAGACTATCTTATCCATATCACACCCCAATAGCGGCAATATGACTTTTGTGGAAATTAACTTTAAGGCCAAAACATCTAAGAACCGCTTTAATTGCCATAATGCACTGGAAATTAGGTTAACAGAAGAACAAAGTATCGTCTGCAAATTGTAAGAGTTTAACATCGACACAATTATAGCCAACTCTTACCCCTTCTAATACACCAATCCTAGATGCTTCCTTGACCAGACCTGCCAAACCCTCTGTAGCGATGAGAAACAAAAAGGGTGCTAGTGGATCGTCTTGTCTAAGCCTTCTTTTTAGTCTAAACTCCTTAGTAGGGCTACCATTCACCAAAACCGAAATTGTAGCAGAGGTGAGACACGCTTTAATCCATTTGATCCACTTATCCTTAAAGCCTAACCTTCTCAACATATACACCAAAAAATCCGAGTCCACTGAATCGTAAGCTTTTTCGTAATCCACTTTCACTATAACTCCCTTCTGTTTCTCTTTCTTTAAGAAATCCACAGTTTCGTTAGCAACTAAAACACTATCCAACAAACTCTTACCACTAAGAAAAGCAGTTTGGTTTTTATCAATGACATTCGGTAAAACTCTTTTGAGCCTATTAACTAATAACTTAGAGATCACTTTATACACACACCCAACTAAAGAGATAGGTCTATACTCATTAAGGGTAGACAGGTTATCCCTCTTAGGCACCAACGTGATAAATGAGGCATTACACCCTTTAGGGATGTATCCGGATTCATAGAAACTATATATGACACTGATCATATTTGCCCCAATGATATCCCAATTGTTTTTAATAAAGTTAAAATTAAACCCATCAGGGCCAAGGCTTTTAGTACTCCCACATTGGCTAATAGCTGCTAGAATTTTAGGCTCACTAAACATGCTACACAACATATCATTATCCACTGTGGAGATCGTACTAAAGGAGACACCATCTAAATTCACCCCTAACTTTGGTTGAGCCTCAAACCTAGTATCAAAAAACTTTCTCACCTCACTTTTCACCCGGTCTGGTTCCTCACACCACACACCATTGGTTTGAAGACCTTTGATTTCATTATTCAACCTCCTCCATCTAAGTTTAGAGTGAAAGAACTTAGAATTCATGTCCCCCTTCTCAATCCACTCAACCCTAGACTTCTGTTTAATCATAGCATTTTCTCTTTCAGACATAACTCTAAGATCAGATAACAGTTGGATCCTCCTCACCCTCAAATCTTCTTGTAGAGAACCATCATCATCACAATGGTCTATAGCTTCAATCTCCTCAATACTTTGCTGTTTTTTCACTTTTTCACTATTGAATACATCATCCCTCCATTGTTTCAACTCCTTCTTCAACCCTTTAAGTTTATTTTTCACTCTCTCCAAAGAATTACCACTGTGAACACTTACATCCCAAGCTTTCTTAACAAGCTCCTTAAAACCCCGATCTTTAAGCCACACATCGAAAGTTTTAAAAGGCCTAGGACCCCAATCAATCATTCTATTCTTAACCACCAGAGCACAATGGTCAGACATTTTCCTACTGTGGATATATGTATTGACCCCGACCACTTCATCAACCAAGAATCCGACACAAGAACTTTATCTAATCTACTTCTAGACGTACCATTAGGTCTATATCAAGTGTTCCTCCTATCCAAAACAGGAATGTCAACCAATTCACAATTACCTATGAACTTATTAAACTTCACCATTTTAGAACGATTATCACTCTCATGGCCTAAACCCTTTCTCTCACCACGATATCTAACAGCAGTGAAATCACCTGCCACGCACCAAACCATATTACTGTCTCTACCCTTAATGCGTTCTACCCACAAAGTATATTTCTCATTTTTAAAGCATGGAGAGTAAACATTCATGAATGCCACCGGAACATGTTGTTCGCTCCCCCCACTGTAGTACTCGCCCTTAACAACAATCAATCCTTTACCCTCCTCTACCGTTAAGCAATTAAAAAGTTGCTTGCTCCATAATGTTAGGATACCGCCCCCCTCCATATCCACCCCTCGATGTATCCAACCTATCTCATTGGTACCCCATAACGAATAGCATCTCTCTGACTACACAAATGAACTACTTTTGTTTCCTGAATACATAAAATTCCCGGTTTCTCCCTCATCACCAGCTCCTGTAAATATTTCCACTTAACGTCAACCCCTAACCCCCTAATGTTTATACTGATAAGGCTCATTTGAGATAGTCATCCCTCGCAGACATCATCTTCCTAAACATGTTGCTATCTCTTGCTCCCAACTCTTTGAGTTTCTCTATACCTGCAACTTTGTTGCAGCAATCACGAGTCCATAGGTGCAATGGTAAGCCTCGACACCTCATCCACACCACTTTACTCTCTGTCAGTATAGTTTCGTTCCATGGTTTTACGATCTCGAATAACTCCGCCAACTCCTTTCCATTAACGTTAATAGTCTGACAGACCCCAAGCCTACACGTAACATGTCTTCCCGCAAGGCTTCCATATTCCTGTACTTAACCATTGTGCCTATCCAACTATCCATCAACCACTCCGGTTTCACCGTTTGAGCGCTAAAGCACTGACCTTTCCAACAAGATTCAGTGTCACCATTTTTGCTTATCTTACCATCGTGTAAAGCTTGAATTTCTTTATATTTAGTTCCGTCTTTGATCCTCCAAACTTTCGCTGGTTTAGTCTGTGCTAATCTTGTCTTACTCATCTTCGGATTTTGCCTGTCAACTTCCTTTCTAGCACCCATATCTCCCCTCCTATATCTCGGAAGGTTCACGTACAGTTTCATTGACCCTATTCTGATTAAAGTCCAATTCTTTTTCCAGCTTACCAACATTCTTCACATCGTATAAACGAACGAACCCATATCTGCTTCCCCTACGATTCAGCTTTCTCGCAATGAACACCTCATATAGATTACCTCATCTTTGAAATATTTTTCAAAGCTCTCGCTCACCAAAATTAGTGGGGAAATTAGAGAAGAAGTATGTGGTAACGTTTCAAGGTTTGGCTTGAATGCTCATGATCCTACCTCACCGGTAGAGCCACCGGAGAAGAGAACACGTTTTAGAAGAGAGTGAAGAGATCCTGTCTCACCAAGACTAATGCCTCCTAACGTGACTGGTTTCCTCTGTACGAAATGATATAGATCTGTGAACGTTAACACAGAAAAAACCCACCACCGGAAAAGCCACCGGAGAAGATAACACGTTTAATAAGAAAGAGAATGATTTTTTCAGATAGTTAGGCTGCTGCTGCTGCACGCAAGTTCAAACTCATACTACAATACACGGTGAAACGTTTGCGTGAAATTTTTTCCAGAATAACACTGTTTGCAAAAATAATTCGTCAACTACCAATGTTCTGCCATAACTTACTCAGATACTGAAAAGATATATCTTTGGATAGGTATTACTAATAATCAACATAACTATAATGTAATATTTGTATACAGGATCCAAATACTCACTGTCAAAAAAGGGTGATACATTCAATTGGGGTTTGGAGGGCTTCATTTTGGCCCCTCCCTAGTCATGTCCCCTGCTACATATATATTTAACGAATTTATATATTTTTTGTAGCTGGCCATCTCCAATTGTTCATTCCCACATCGACCAACTCTCTCATCACTTATCTTTCTATCTATCTTAAATGTCAGTTTCAGTACCATGGCTGCAGGGATTGGGATTGGCCTTGTCTCCGTGACCAGAGTCAAAATTTGTACCATCCAAACCCTAGCTCCATCACCACCCCTTCTCCTCCCTCACCCTCATCACCGTCTTGGGTGTGGGATCCAAGGGACCAAGAATATGACTTTTTCAATGTTTATGTTTCTGTTTGACTAACCCGATTTAAAACAATTTTTCTCAGCTTACAACCGCAATCACATATAAATGCCCTAATTGTATAGGCAAACAATACCATTAAAAACAAAAATAAAAATAGAATTAAATCTAAATAAATATTTTCAAACTGAATTGAACAAGTAATGATAAGAGATAAAAACTAAATTTAAGTTGTAACTTAGAAAGTGACGTAGATAAAATTAATTGATAGTATGAAACCATGAAAGAAATAGATTGTTAAAGAATTCCTACTGCTTCAAATGGAAGTTAGGTATGAAATAAAACAAGATCTCTGGATCCTGTCTAATGACTTAATAAGGTGATCGGAAAGGATAGAAAGTGTTCTTGACGTACTCTATTCTAACAAGATACAAAATTTTTATAAATATTATAAGTTTTTGTTAAACATTATTGTTAAACATTATTCACCTTTAAAAAACTTCTTCACAAAAATCATCATCGCATATTCAAATTTAACAAATACTATACTATATTAATAACTGTGCAGAGAACAAATAAATAAAGAGTGAAAATCTTTTTGTTCCGGGATTTAATAACTAATTCGAGGCATAGAAGTTGGTAAAAGAGAAGAAGATAGAAATTGATAGAAGAGAAGAAGGAGGTTAGTACGAGGAATACAAGTTGGTAGAGGAGAAGAAGATAGAAAAATTGCTAGAAGAGAAGAAGAAGAAGAAGGTGATGGTGGTGCTAACAACAAATAAAAGATGAAAGTAATAAAAAAAAAAAAAAAGAAATAGTGGTGATAGTACAAATAGGCGGTGCAGATACTCTTAGGGTTTTATTATATGAGAAGCCTATCTGCCTTTAGGGTTTTATTAGATGGGAAGCCTATTGCCTTTAGGATTTTATTAGATATGGGAAGCCTATCTTAACGTCAGAAATATAAATTAAACTTAATTAGTTTCAATAATTTTAGAAAAAATAAATAAATAGCTTAAACTTTGTTTAAAATAATTAAAGATAATATTTTTTATCATTAAAAGAACAATATAAAACAAACAACTTTATTTTAAAATATAATTTAAATATAAAAATCTCAACATAATAATTTTTTATTTTAAAAAAATTAATAAATAAATAAAATCTAAATTTTACATTATGGAATAGCTAAATTAATATTATTTAATTTAAATAATTTTTTTGTCTTATTTATTTTATTTCAACAAATTTATTTTAATATTTATTTTATTATTCATATATCTAAATTTTAAATTATATTTTTTACTATTATTCATTATGAGTATTGTAAAAATTTTAAGTCTTTTTACAAAAGATTTTAAATGTTACTGAATTGATTTATGGATTTATGCGTGAAATAATATTAATTTATTCAGATCTCGCCACCAGCTAGAGGCTTTTCGATCGCCTAAATTACCCGTCATCTGCCTCCAAGGTCCATACCTAGAGTCTATAATATCTCTCCACACGCCCTCCTCTTCCGTATCAAACCTCCATAACCATTTAGCTAGAAGAGCATAATTAAATTTCCCTACATATTTGACACCCAACCATCAATAGAGGCACAAACTTTGTCCCACGCAACCCAAGCAACATTTTTACCTTCGAAACTCCAGTCCCAAAGAAATTTAGCTTGTATTCTTCTAATATTTTGCACACACCTACAGGCGCTTTGTAGAAAGACAAATAGAATAGAGGTATAACAGTAAAGACTGCCTTGATGAGACACAACCTACTAGCCATAGAGATTAACTTCCCCTTCCAAGTCGACAATTTAATTTTAATCTTATAAATAACGGGCTTCCTCAATGCCAACGATCTAGGGCTCCCACCTATTTTCATACCAAGATATTTAAAAGGTACTCCCACACAACGATAATTAAGGCACTTAGGAAAAATAGCCTTATCCAAATCAGTCACCCGAATTGTACCCATGTGGATTTTATGGAAATTAACTTTGAGTCCAGAGGTAATTTCAAAACAATGTAAAATCGTTTTAATAGCCAATATGCTATTGAGCTTAGGTTGGCAAAAGAATAATGTATCATCTGCAAATTGCAAGAGTTTGACATCTACATGCTTATGGCCAACTTTAATCCCCTCTAACACACCTATCCTGGATGCTTCCCTAACCAATCCAGCCAGTCCCTCCGCTACGATTAGGAATAGAAAAGGCGGTAATGGATATATAACATACCTTTACCACTAAGAAAAGCAATTTGGTGGTTGTCGATCACCTTTGATAGAACCCTCTTTAATCTGTTAGCAAGAATTTTTGAAATCACTTTATACACACACCCTACTAAAGAGATTGGTCTATACTCATTCAGAAAAGAAGGGTTAACTTTCTTGGGAACCAATGAGACAAAAGAAGCATTGCACCCCCTCGGAATGTAACCCGTTTCATAGAAGCACCGTATAACATTAATCATCTCGTCGCCTATAATGTCCCAATTATATTTTTAAAAATGAAAGTTATACCCGTTGGGACCCGGGCTTTTAGAACTACCACATTGGCCCACTGCAGCTAGAATTTTGGATTTGCTAAACACACTACATAACACCTCATTATCCACATTATCAATTCTACTAAAGGACACACCATCTAGGTTTACCCTTAACTTCGTCTAGGCTTGAAACCTATTTTCAAAATGTTTCCTCCCTCAATTTTCACCTGATCTAGGTCCTCACACCACTCCCTATTTATGAAAGTACCTTTAATACCATTATTGAGCCTTCTCTATCTGAGTATAGAATGAAAGAATTTAGAATTCATATCACCCTTAACAATCCAATATGCCCGGGGTTTTTCATAATCATTTCAGTATCTCTCTCCGACATATCCCTAAGGACACTTAACAGTTGTATCCTCCTTACCCTTTTATTCTTGTGAAGGATATCATCATCATCATCTCCCTTGTCAATGGCTTCAATTTCATCTAAGATTTGTTGTCTTTTGAACTTCTCCCTAACGAACACTTCTCCTCTCCACGACTTAATCTCCTTTTTCAAACGTTTAAGCTTATTCTTCAACCTCTCCAGACTATTGCTACGATGATCTTCTATATTCATAAAATTTAAAAATATATTTAAAATAATTCTTTTTCTTCATAATTAGGTTAATTATATGATTAATATAACCAATTTTTAGAAATCATATATTAAACACACATAATTACTTTTCTTTGTAATTATATTGACTATATGGCTAATGCCAAACTTCTACCTAATCAAAGGGAGCCCCTCTCAGATCTAAAGAAGTATAGAAGATTAGTTGGAAAATTGAACTATCTTACTATTACTCGTCTTGATATTTCTTTTGCAGTTGGTGTGGTCAGTCAATTCCTTAACTCTCCACGTGTTGCTCATTTGAATGCAGTTACTCGTAATAATAATAATAATAATTCTAAACATAACAATAATGATATTAACAATGATAAAATCAATAATAATAATTGTAAAAATAAAAAATAAAAGTAATAATAATAATTATAATAATAATAAAATAATATTAATAATAATATTATCAATAATAATAATAATCTTTGCGAGGATTGTTCTCATTCACCAAGCAGGCCAGCTTCGCGAAATAAGAGGCCAGTTCTATTGGCGGTTCTTTGAATAGAGAGTCGTCCACTAAATCTAATAATGAGTCAGTCGGGGTTGAGGGTGAGGTTAGGGATGTAGAGTCTCTTTTGTAAGTAATAACGATGTGGGTGCCGACGAAGTCACCCCTCCCAATGAGGATTGGGTGGATCTTGAAGCCAAGAAGGCTAGCTCCAAATTCAGGACATCATGTACATAAAGTTAAGATGATCTTGTGTATCATGGTCGGGGGTCTTCTAATATAGATTTCTTTTTTATATATATACACGTAGTACAAGATAAATGTGTTCGGCTTCCCTTGGATGAGTTCACAATGGGGGTGTTGAAAGCTGTTAACATGGGTCCCTCGTAACTCCATCTGAATAGCTGGGCATATCTTTTGGCTTTCCAGGTTTTGTGTTCAGCTTTGGAGTTGTGGGCTACCACCGCTCTCTTTCTTCACCATTATTGTTTGGGGACGGAGAACTGGATAAAGAGTTATCCCTAACGATAAGCACTTTCAGGACTGGTATCAGTATTTGCTAAATCAACTATTCCAGTTGTTGTAGGAAGAGAAGGAAGAGAAGGAGATACCAGGGTCAGGTCAGATTCAAAAAAGTTCTGCAATATCTTTGCAAGCAAGTACGTTGTTAAAAGCTACATCAATACATATTTTCCTGGCATTGATCATGAAGTCCTTTTATATTCTTTATCCTGGAGGATTCCCGCTTTATTAGCTTATGCCAATCCTGTCCCTATTGTTGTCATACATATTCGATAGATAACACATGAAGCATATGACTCAAACTACGGGGACTTTGTGGTGTGTAAAGCAAATAATGAAGGGTGTCCCAATCTTGTGTTAAAAAAAGCGGATAATTATTCATAAACCCTTCCTTGTAATGCTTGGTATTCTTAACCTTTGTTTTGTCGTGCTTGTTGTTGCATTCTTGTAACACAAAGAATGCACACGACAAAACAATGGTTTAGAACAACAGACATCATACGACATGACTTGTGAATAATTATCCACTTCTTCTAACAAAAGATTAGGGCACCCTTCAATTTTTTCTTTCAATACCACAATTTTAACTACAATCAAATTTAAGGTTAAAAGATGATTTTTAGAAAAGCACAATACCACAATTTTAACTACAATCAAATTTAAGTTTAAAGATGATTTTTAGAAAAGCATACACTCATACTTACAGTTCGTCATATATAATTAATCTATACACGGATTCTCCTTATTCAAATATTATCTCTGCTTTCTACATTATATTATTATATTACACAAAATTGATATTAAGTTACACAAGCAACCTCAAAAATATGACAAGTTGTATCAATAATAATTTTTCTCTTATATTAATACTTCACTTTGTATTTAATTACAATCTTAACTTCATATACTATTTACAAGTTTTCCAAAACCATAATAATTGATTCATATTTTATACTTCAAATATCATGTTTATTTAATTTTTCTATTAATAAAAATATTCCAAAATTTTCTAACTCAGTATTTTATTTATTTATTCTAAACTACATTTTGTACAAATTATTTTCTTTTCACATTTATTTTTATATATTTCTTTTACACGTTCTTCAATTTTTTTACTTCTCATTTTTATAATACATAGAAAGTTCTTATTTAATTATATAAAAGCTAGTAAAAACATTTATTAAATTTAGTTTTAACACTCATCATCAATTTTTTTTTTTACTTTTTAATCATCAAATTAATAATTATATATCATAATAATTGTTTTGCCTATTATTTTTTAATTAAATTTATTTAATTTTATTTTTGTTTTTTTCCTAATATCATTAAATTTTTGTTCTTCACAAAATTATATCTATCTCAATTTTTTTTAAATACTTTTACATATCTTTAATTAAGAGTTCTCCTTTAAGATTTTATAAAAAGGAAAAATTCAATTCAATTTATACACTTACCATAATTTTTAATCTTTTATTTCTTTCATCAAATTAATAATTATATAATCATAATAATTTTTTTGCCTATTATATTTTTACTAAATTTCATTCAACTTATTTTTTATTTTTCTTAATATGTTTAAATTTTTTTTTACAAAATTTTTTTATCTCACTTTTTATTATTTTTAAATACTTTTACATACTTTTAATTAAATCTTAAGAATTTTTATTTAAGATTTTATATAAAAGACTACAATTTTTCAATTCAATTGGAACACTTACCATTAAATCTGTATTCTCTTATTTTTTTTAAATAATAATTTAGTTTTCCCATTATTAAATTTATTTGTTTTTAAATAATTATCACTAATAATTAAATAATTTTTTATCTTAATTTCTTATTCATGATTGTGGAGTCTAATTATCAATATTTCTTAACTTCACGCTGCTTCCATTTATTTAATTAAAAGAATGATTTTTGGTTATGTAAAGATTCTCTTTAATTTTTTTATTTGATTAAAAAATATTTTTTGCCTTTAGTGTTAGTCTTGACGGATGCTTTTTGTTATATTTAATTTAAAAAGAAAGATTTGCATCTGACATTTTATTTTATTTTAATTTTGCTTTGACTTTTGAGTGGTGTGGCCTATGCTACTTTTCTATTTTATTTTTCTATCGATTTAGAGTGGGTTCGGTTGACACTTTTCTGAGTTGACTTCTTAACTGAAGAAATTTCTGGTAGCTATTTGTATATTTTCTTGTAATGTTGATTAACATATCAAATATAACATTGATTACATGTCACATTGAAAGTAAAAATATTTGCATGAGTTACATACTTATAAAAACACTCACACTTTGTATGATTGAGTTTACATAATTTACGTTATATGCTAGAAAGATAATATGATATTGATGACGGTAAAGATACATTTTTATGTAAGTGTGTAACTTTTGAATACTCACTTTTAATTTTTAATTTATTTCATACTTATGTTTTCTCAGGATGGTTATATTAAATTTATTTCAATATAAGATGGTCAAATGGAGTCTACCAAACGATATCATTAATGTTGTTATAACATCTCAAGCTAAGCTTGAAAATATTGGTTGAAGATTTTATAAGAAAAGTATATTTAAATGATCAGTCATTCAAGTTAAGCAGTAATAGGAAAAATCTAAATATACATCCATGACTTACTCAATATACTTATTTGAACCATAGATTTTGCATTTAGAGTAAAAAAATATGATGAATAATCTCATCAGCTCCAAAGTTGTTCACTCCAAAATTTTTCTCTCAAATCTTCTTTTTTCTTTCATATTACTGTTGAATTTAAAATTATCATATAAAATAACATTTTTATCAATTCATTATTTTGCTTTTCTTCACTTTTTTATTTTCTCTCTTTCTCAATTACCCACACTTTTATATGACTGTATTCATTTATTTTCACTTCACTGAAAGATATTATCTTTAATTTCAACTCCTTTTTCTAAAAATTCTTGGATTTGGATTTTCTTATTATATATTGTCTTATCATTCTTCTTTTAATTTCTTTAATTATTATATTATTTAATTCAATAAGAATTTAAAAACAAATTATAAAATTTAATATATATAAAATTATTAACAAAAGTACTTAAAAAAATTAGGTGGAGTTAATCTAAAATTTTAAAAATATCTTTATATAAATTTTAAAAATATCTTTATATAAATTTTAAATTAATATTTAATTAATACTTATGGACAAAATTGGATGAATTATGTCTTAGGTATACTCAGAGTTTGTAAGGTCAAGTTTAGTAACAGATCAACTCCGTTAATAATCACTGACGAAAAAAAAAACTGAAATTATCTATAGATATGTTGATTACTTAATCGTCCATTTAGTAATAGATTAAATATGTCAATATATTTGCTACCATTATATAGACATATTAATCAATCAACAACGATCAAAAATGAACTTTAAGCCTAACTCAACTTTACAAAACCAACTTGTAAAGTGAGGTTTGCTCCCATTTATAAACTATTGAAAGGCCTCATCTCTAGTCAATGTGGGATCTCCAACACACCCCCTCGTGCCGAGACTGTTCAACTCGTGTGTAGGACTATATTGTTTAAGTGTGGTCCGATAGTGGCCCAATAGCGGGTGATCCAATAGTCATGCTAGGATAGACTCTGATACCATATCAAGAAGTGGAATTTAAGCATGACTCAACCTTAATCATTCAGTTTTTTAACGCCATTCGAATGCTTGGTGTATCTATCTAGTTGTATATGTTGATGACATTGTTCTTACAGGTAGTGTTCACTATGACATTTCTTAACTTACACAACATATTTGTCACCATTTCAGACCAAAGAACTTGGTAAACTTAGATATTTCTTGGGGATTGAGGTAGCACAATCCAATAATGGTATTGTTATCTCTCAAAGAAAGTATGCATTGAATCTTTTAGAAGAAACTGGGTTAATGAATTCTAAATCTGTTGACACACCCATGGACTCTAATGCCAAACTTCTACCTAGTCAAGGAGAGCCCCTCTCAGATCTAAAGAAGTATAGAAGATTAGTTGCGAAATTTAACTACCTTATTGTTACTCGTCTTGATATTTCTTTTGCAGTTGGTGTGGTGAGTCAATTCCTTAACTCTTCATGTGTTGCTCATTTGAATGCAGTTACTCATAATAATAATAATAATAATTATAAACATAACAATAATAATATTAACAATGATAATATCAATAATATTAATTATAAAAATAAAAATAAAAGAAATAATAATAATAATAAAATAATATTAATAATAATAATAATAATAATAATAATAGTAATAATAATAATAATAATCTTTGCGAGGATTGGTCTCATTCACTAAGCGGGCCAGCTTCGCAAAATGAGAGGCCAGTTCTATTGGCGGTTCTTTGATAGAGAGTCATCCACTAGACCTAATGATGTGAACCCGGTTAGGAATAAACCCCAGAACCCACAACAAAGAGTAGTTGAATGCCCCAATATCCCCAAGTATTCAGATTTAGGATGATCTACTCAAAACCCTTGTCTTGCGGAAAAGAAAACGCAGCAAAGACCCTAAAGTAAGGTAAACGCCACAAGGATGATCAGCCCTTGATAAGTTCCAAGTCCAAATGAAGAACTCAAGAGAGAAACTCTCACTTCTGAAATTTTCAGATTCAAATTCGTATTTCAAATTCAAAGTTGTTGTTTACATGTGTTTTCTTACTTAAGTAGACCTTTGAGCTTTTGAAAAGCTAACCTAACTCTTCAACAACCTAGAAGCCTCCAAATTTAATGCAACGACAGCTTTTTGGCACACTTGTAGATGACTAATTATTACATCAAATGGGAAAACGAAAAACACAATTTATTAAGCATGACTACTCTAAGCCCTATGGAAAATTAATCAAAATATATCAAAATAAAAAATTTAAAATATGCCCACAAAATAATGGGTGACTCTTCAGATTTTAACCTAAGCCCAAAATAGCCCATTTACACTTAAATTAAATTTGGTGATGCATTTTCTATGGGCCCTTCTCTTCAAATGATTTGCTTTTAGCCCAAATCTCCTTCATTTAATTTCTTCATCAGCCCATATCAAATTAAGAACGTGATTGGATAGAGAGTTGTCCCTAACAATAAGCACTTTCAAGACCGGTAATTGTATTTGCTATACCAACTGATCCAGTTGTTGTTGAAAGGGAAGGAAGAGAAGGAGATACCAGAGTCAAGGTCAGATTCAAAAAAGTTCTGCAAGAAACATATCTTCGCGATTAAATACGTTGTTAAAAGCTACATCAATACATATTTTCCTAGCACCGATCATGAAGCCCTTTTATTCTTTATCCTGGAGGATTCCCGCTTTATTAGCTTATGCCAATCTTGTCCCTATTGTTGTCGTACATATTCGATATATAACACATGAAACATGTGACTGGTGTGTAAAGCAAATAATGAAGGGTGCCCCAATCTTGTGTTAAAAGAAGTGGATAATTATTCAAAAACCCTTCCGTGTAATGTTTGGTATCTTAACCTTTGTGTTTGCCATGCTTGTTGTTGCTTTCTTCTAACACAAATAATGCACACGACAAAACAACAGGTTCAAAACAACATACATCATACGACATGACTTGTGAATAATTATCCATTTCTTCCAACACAAGATTAGGACACCCTTCAATATTTTGTTTACACACAACAAAGTCTGCATAGTTAGAGTCACATGCTTCATGTGTTATCAGTAGAATAGGTATAGCAGCAATAGGGACGAGATTGCAGTAAGCTAATAAAGCGGGAATCTTCCAGGGGAAAGAAAATAAAGACTTCATGATTGCTACCAAGAAAATATGTATTGATAGGGTTTTAACAGCGGACTTGCTTGCGAAGATGTTTTGCTTGCAAAACTTTTTTGAACCTGACCCTAACATTGGCATGTCCTTCTCTTCCTTCTCTTCCTAAAACAACTGGAATAGTTAATCTAGCAAATATAGATACCAGTCCTGAAAGTGCTTACCATGGACAACTCTCTATCTATTACTCCATCCCAAAACATCACCCTGTTGCGGCCAATTTTCCGATGTGTATGGTAATCCCATACCATACACTTTCGCCGCCCCTCCCTATGAACCATCTTTCCTAGCTTTGTCAAAAACAAAACCAACCTCTTCTCTTATTGAAATCTCCAAGGTATTGGCTCTTGTGTTCACCGAACCCCGGTCCTTAAACACTGCAATCTTCAATAATCCTCTAAGTATGTTCACCTTAAAAGTTGCCACAACTTCTTGTTCAATATCCTCTACAATAATCAATATAGGATATGCACTTCCAATTGCATCCCCCAGTTGAAAAGACCCCTAGCATTGGTGTTTACTTTAAAAATGCCTTTCACACTTTGAAGGTTCCACCTCTGAAGTCAAAGATAAACACATTTCTTCTCGTCATTCCTCGAACCTTTCGTATATAACCTATAGGCAATGGCAACAACGGTTGACTCTTAATGGTTCTCATCACATTAAGCCTCGTAATGGCATTGGTGTCCTTTGTGGCTTGCCTTTAAGAGTCGTTGGCGAGGAATTACTAAAGGTGTATGATAGGAGGTGGCGGTTTGGAATCTTGGAGGTGTATTGTGGGACGTGGTGGTTTCGAATCTTGGAGGTGCATGGCGGTGTTGTTGGTGCATGGTAGTTGTTCCTTGAAGTTGACAAATGATCATCTCCTTCAATAAGAGGCTAGGGCACGGAGAGTAGTGGCATATTATTGAGACAAAGGGGAATTTAACACAGTTTGGTGGCAATGACGTGAAAGGCGGTGACAAGCCTGTCAGTGTTGCGGTGGTGGCAAAGGAGCTACCAACACCAAGGCTTGAATATTTTAAATAGAATACTGATTATTGTTTCGTTTGATTAAGTTATTTAAAATAATGCGAAAAGTAAAATTCATATCATGGTAGACCGAAATCATTGAAGTATTTTTTCTTTTGTCAAATATAATATTTAATTAACGGTTACTTATTATCTGATTATAATTTGATAATTGATAATTGTTTATACGTTTTGTCTGTCTCCTGATATATTATATCAACTCAAACTCGAAATATATTAGTTAGATGATGTTTAGACATCATGTTAAAAAAAATGTGGTTAGAATACACATAACAATTAAATTTTTTTTAGATTTTTTAAATAAATTTTTAATAAAAAAATAAAAGTCAAATGTCATATCTAATGAGACAAATCTTCTTACCCATACCCTATATCTACAATTAATTGTAAATAAATATATTTAATTAATCTTCAGCGTAACTTGTACTATATCTTTTAGCCATTATAATTATATAACCTAAACGTCTATGGAAAAAAAACTCTAAATAAACACAATCTCAAATAGTTTGTAATGACAATACCATATCATACACCGAAGTTGGTGGAAAAAAAGTCTTAATTAGTGGAAAAAGATAATGGTTTTATTAAGTCACAACTTCATCCAATCTTTAAACTACCATGAATTGAGTGGTTCTATTAGCTACTAATCAAAAGTTGTATTGAGCTTCACTTAGACTATTTTTATTTATATTTGTTGTTGTTGTTTAAATAAAATGGTATTTCGCTTTCTAAATTTGAATCTTATCTCAAAATAGTAAATTGATTATACATTGTTTCAAGAGATGGTTTGCTGCAGAATCATATTAAATAAAGATCTCTTTATACTTTTGATTTTATATAATTTTTTATAAAAAAATTATATATAATAATTCATATATTTTTTTAAATAAATAAATATCTTATATAAATATTTGGGGCATAATTAACTATATATTATCATAACGTTGAATTATGTTTTAAGAAACAAACAAGTCATTTGGTTTGACCAATTTTAAGAAAATAATAAGAATAGATTAAAGCTAGTTATTATTATTGATAACTGTTAATAATTGGTTAATTAAGTATAGAGTTGTTAGGACTTTTAGCATTTATTCTGTTTTAATTATAGAATTTTTAGGGATTTTGTTTAAGTTAGGGATTTTATGGTTATTTTTCTGTTTAATGCGTTTTTGGTTATGGAAAGAGAAGGCAGTTGAGATTTAGGTGAAATTCGAAGGAAGAAAAAATAAGGAACACTGGAATTAAGGAAAGGAGCAGAAAAATAGATTTTAAGCGACTTCTTACTTGCGCTAAGGGAAGAGCTTGAGCTAAAACTCACTTAAATGAAAAGGAAGTTCTGTACGAAGGCGTAAACCCCACTGAAGCGGAAAGTGTGAAATAACAACCACTTTGTAACAAACAGTGGAGATCTTTTATAAAAGGAAGGCTAGAATGAACGAAAGATCATCATCTTTTGGAAGATCTTTGGAAGCACTGTTGCAGTCAAGAATTTTCCTTTTTTCCTTTTCAGTTGTATATTCATGGCTACCATGCGTAGCTAATCTCTTTTCTTCTTGGGATTGAATGTAATTTCTCCACTTCAATTGTACTCTTCGTATTTATTTGATATTGTTTTATTCAGTTTATCTTTGTTTAACGTTTTATATTCAATTGTCATACTTTAAATTTCTCTGTGACTGGAAAGCACTTTTTGGAATTAGAACCAAACGTTAATGCATTACATTTATAAATTCAGGAATGAATTATAGAGTAATGACTGCATATAGCAACTGATCTTAATGCTAATTAAATTAATCTGGTAACTAGGAATAGAGCTAGATACTTTAATTTATGAAATTCAATGCTAGAGAAATCAGGTTGAAAAGGCTTTTATTTGCGCAGATTGATAATTGGAAAAGACAATATTGAATTCAGTTAAGAGTA
>Ga0209489_106404_pt1 | contig 18978 bp, 7 predicted proteins | sample SiratrowhiteBW_FD_187527 | JGI IMG/M metagenome (GOLD analysis project Ga0209489, IMG submission 187527) | Root nodule microbial communities of legume samples collected from California, USA - Siratro white BW (SPAdes) (version 2) | ecosystem: Host-associated > Plants > Roots > Nodule | place: USA...
TGTTTTATTTATTTAGAAAAATTATTAAGGAGCCCTTCTTTGATTGAGATCATAACCATCACCAACTTGAACTTCAAACTTACTCCCACAACACACATTTCTAGATCCTAGATTCAAGTCTTCAAATTTCAAGAAATCTTCATCCATCCTTCACATGATCTAGAGCATCTTCACTTGGTTGAATTCATCAAATCACTGCAGCAGTCCACTGGTGCTAACAATATGTAATTTAATTGGTAGAGGAAAGACGATTAACAAAATGGGGACTTGGAATCATAATAGACATTCAGAGGATTTTATGTGACAGATACCGTGGAGAAGATAATTGTTTGTATGGGAGAAGGAATTGGAAAATCAGCTAATGGTAGTGATTGATTCAGTACAATGGAATAAATTTAAGATAGATACCTGTTGTTGGATGGGGAAGGAAACTATTTCATACATAGTTCAGTCTGGTTACAAGGCTCAAAAGCCATGTATTAGTCCACTTGAGTGGTGTAGGGATATTTGGGATCTCATAGTGCGTGGGTCAGCAAAAGTTTTCGGTTGGAGAGCACTATTAAATAAACTTCCATCCAGGGTTAATCTTGAGAAAAGAGGAGTTATAGTTTCCTGTAATTTATGCTCTATATGTAGCTTGGAGGTCGAAACTATGCAACATATCTTAATTACATGTGAGGTCTCATAACGTTTGTGGATAAAGTCCGATAATTGGGTAGGACTCACTTCAGTTAGAAACAATGACATTGTCAACCACTTTTGCAATTTTTATATTTTGGGTATGAGTAACAAAGCTATCCGTGTGTGGAAAGGAATGTGGTTAGCGTTGTGATGAGAACCAAGAGCTGAAGTTTAACCAACCTCAAACACCTGCACAAATAAATAATTCAAAGGATGCTTTGCGAATTCCAAGTGGACCAATCACCAGGTCAAGGGCCCAAAAACTAAAAGAGGCATTTATTGGGCTGATTCAAGACATTTTGACTGCGCAAACAAAGTCTAAGATTGAATTGAAGCCTAATCACATTCTTAATTTGATATGGGCTGATGAAGGAATTAATTGAAGGAGATTTGGGCTAAAAGCAAATCATTTGAAGAGAATGGCCCATAGAAAATGCATCACCAGATTTAATTTAAGTGTAAATGGGCTATTTTGGGCTTAGGTTAAAATCTGAAGAGTCACCCATTATTTTGTGGACGAATTTTAAATTTTTTATTTTAATGTATTTTGATTAATTTTTCATAGGGCTTAGACTAGTCATGCTTAGTAAATTGTGTTTTTCGTTTTCCCATTTGATGTAATTAATTAGTCATCTATAAGTGTGCCAAAAAGCTGCTGCTGCATTAAATTTGGAGGCTTCTAGGCTATTGAAGAGTTAGGTTAGCTTTTAGAAGCTCAAAGGTCTACTTAAGTCAGAAAACACATGTAAACAACAACTTTGAATTTGAAATACGAATTTGATTATGAAAATTTCAGAAGTGAGGGGTAATCTCTTGAGTTCTTCATTAGACTTGCTACTTATCAAGGGCTGATGATACTTGTGGCATTTTTCATACTTTAGGGTCTTTGTTGCGTTTCTTTTCCGTAAGACAAGGGTTCTGAGTAGATCATCCTAAATCCGAATACTTAGAGATCTTGAGGTATTCAACTACTGTTTGTTGTGGGTTCTGGGGATTATTCCTAACCGGGTTCACATCATTTGGTAATCAAAGCTTCGTTCTTAGTAGTCAGGTTATATCTTCTTCTGTTTTACTAGTTATCTTCCATTTTCATTCATATATGGCTTTCTATGGGCACTTTAATTTTTATTCTCACGTATTCTAGCCTTTCCCAAAGTGCATTAGCTTCATCTACTGACACCAATGTACCTATAGGTGTCACTATTTCGAAAAACATTGCTCATTCCATAACTGCAATGGCAACCCTCAACAATTTACCCATACCTATTTGTTCCCCATATATTTTGTAGTTCACCAAGGGACAATAGACTCAGAAATGTTTTCAAGACATTCTTTATCATCTTGAATAGTTTTACCTACATCATCCCCTTCTTAGCTTGTAATCAAAACTATATTGTCCCTCACATACCATACCCTTGGTTTTCCTGTACCACCATTGATCATCTCATCCCCTATTGCTTCCAAGTTTGCTTACTATGCCACTGTTCCTATATATCTCTCATTTAGCCACTATAGGTTGGTTCCTTTTAACTAAAATTCCATACCATTTCATGCCTTTTTCACTATTTTCCTTTAGCAGCTTAGCTAAAGCAGCTTATGCATATGTTAGCTAAAGTATTTTCTTCCTCTAATAGGGTTTAATCAATGTTTTCTTACATTATTTTTCACTGGAGTCCTCCCACTAGTAGCCCTCTAATCTTGGTTTATGCTAAATCTTGACTTATTAGCATGTAGTTTAGTAGCTCCAATTCAGATTATGTCCAATTCTTTGGCTGAGTGTCCAACATTCTTTACATCATAAAATTTTACGAACCCATACCTACTTCCTATTTATCCACTTTCCTAGAGATGAAGACCTCATTCAGTCTTCCCTATTTGTGTTATATCTTCCAGATGTCATGCTTCAAAATTGTTTGGAAAGTTAGAGAATAAACAGGTTGTGACGTTCCTTCCGAACCCACCTCAATAGGTTTGTATAACTTGATGTTAACAATACAAAGAATTATAATGAGTTGAATTCAAGGATAGAGTTCTAGAAAAAGTTGACATTAAAGACTACATTTGTCGCAATCGGGATCACGACGGGGCGATAAAAAATTTTAATTTTAAAAAATATTTAGATTGAGATTGGAGTCGCTACCATAGAAAAACCAAAAATAAAAATGTCTACGAACCAAATTCAAGATTCAGGAGTCGGTTACGTGTGAAGAAGGTATTAGCACCCCGCAATGCCCGTCCTAAGACGATACCTTTAATCAAATGAGTATAAATAAGTGTAGTTTTACAAAATGTCATTTTTCCCAAATAATAACAATAATAATGTGAATAAAGACAAATAAAATAACAAAACAAACAAATATAAAAAAAAATAGACAAGAAAAAGAAAGCATGCTAATAAACATAATACAAATAAATAACAATTAGACAAATAAAAATAATAAGCAAAAATAAGACAAATAAACATATTTTTTTTTATTTTTTGGGTTTGACAAGGATTGACCTTGGTCCTATGTATCTCCATCCGTGATAGAAAGTCAGGGTTCACGTAGTTCTAATTTTGAAATTGATTTGTTATGATTGTTGGTATTTATTTTTTATTTTTTTGAAAATTTCATTTAATATTCTTTTTAAAAGAAAGTTTTATATTTTTTTTATTGTTAAAATTTTAGATTATTGAGAATGTTTCACATATTTTATTTTTTCTAAAAAGTAAATATTTTTACTATTTTTGAAAATGTTTTATTTTAATTATTTTAAAAACTATTTTAAATCTAATATTTTGAGTTTTGAAAGTTTATGTTTTTTATTTTTAAAAGCTGATTTCTTTACTCTTTTTATTTTGGAAACTTTTTTATATACTTTTAATTTCAAAATTTTAATATTTTATTAACTTTTGGGGAATATTTTATAGACTTTTTCGAAAATGATATACTTTATTTATTTTTGGGAAACATTTATTATTTTTTATTAAAAATTTAGAAATGTTTTATATATTTTTTATCTTCAAAAATTTACTTGAAATAGAACATTATTTATTGATTTGGTAAGAAAAAAAAGTAATAATGATGATAATAAATATAAAAATAAAAATGGTTTAGGGTCTCGTTTAAGTACTCTGATGTTCTTGCTTTCATGATCTACTGAGATTTAGGTTTCTTTTTTTTGGTCCGTTGAGACCGTGTGTAAGAAAAAATAAACAACGGGAAGTGCTTAGAGCAGCATCCAGTATATAAGACGTGCTTAGAGCAGCATCTCCGGATAGCAAAAATAAATATGAGACATGCTTAGTGCAACATCTCTGGTATAACAAAAAAAACAAATTAATGAAAATTTATTTACAAGCAATAAAAAATACTAATATTCATGATATTGAAATTTCAACAAGTCAAAACAAACAAAATAAGAACAAACATAATACGAACAAATAGAACAATCACATGAGGCTAAGTGATCAAGACATACCAGTTGAAGATTAGCTTTAACAAAATTCACCTCCTTCTTCTTATTCCAAACCTCTTGATCTTCACTAATTTTTTCTATGTGTAATTCTAGTGCTCTCTAAAAAAAATGTCTTTTCTTTTATAAAATTTATTCAAACACCTCAATTGATCTACTAGATCAATTTAATGAATTTGCCTCCTAATTTCAGTTTCATGTTATAGAATAAATCAGAATCAATCAGAGTTATTTGCAATTAAGTAGAATAACTATCCATTATTAGCATTATTTGCAATTAAGCAGAATAATATCCAATTAGTATCAGATTTCCCCAGCCAATCTGTTCAAATTTCTATTAATTATTAATTTTTTAAAATTTAGAATTAATTTGCGTGCACTAAAAATGGGTGTCTGAAAAGACAGTCAGATTATTTAGCAAAGAAAGAAAGTGTGACGTGACAACACTTTAATAAGAAGAGATGCAAAATATTAATTTTATTTTCATTTTTTAACACACTTTTAATGTGTCGGACCTAAGCAAACTAATTTACTTTATTTTTTTCAAACTAAACACTTTATTAATTTGAGCTTTATTCAAAGACAATTTATTTCTTAATGGGTTGGACTTTCTTTAGATTTTTATTCTTTTCTTTTTTTTTTATTTTCTGCAGCTATTTTAAAACAAAACCCAACACACATTTTCTTTGCTTTTTTTTATTATTTTATTAAGAGCAACCTAAAAAAATAAAAGGAACCAACAAATAAAATGAGCATAACAGATCAAAAAGAAAATGCACAAAATATTAGACAATCAACATTTAATTGAAAATCATCAACATTTAATCACTATTAAGCATAATCATTCGTAATTAATCAAAATAATAGTGAGATCAACTATTCAAATTTCTAACCTTTTTATAATTTTTTAATTTATTTTCAATTAATTTTCATGTCATTAATGGGCATCAGAAAAGGCAGGCAGAAAGAGAGAGACAATGTGACATGACAATACTTTAATGACAATTTTATTTTTATTAATACTTTTTTAGACACATTTTAATTGGATTGGGCTTGATCAAACTCTTTCTCATTTTTGCAAATTTTATTTTAAAAATTTATTCATAAATTAAAACTAAAACCCTCTTTTTATTTATTTATTTAAATGACAAAGTATGATAAAAATTACATTTTTATTTTAAATTTATATATTTTTTATATTTTGAAATAATTTTATTTGCCTAGACGAAATTGGGTGTTGACAGCTACCCCTCCTTACTTAAATTTTACTAAATGATCTGAACTTTTGAAGTTCATATTATATAAGTAAAAGATAAGTAAGAAAAAAAAACACTAATTTCGTTTGAATTTGAAAATGAAGACAAATAAAATAAATGCATAGATAGAGGCTGAAACCTTGTACCAAGACGAGAGGGTCACGTACCTTAAATTGACCTTGTACTACGACAAGAGGGTTGTAAATTTTGAATTGAACAGACCTTGTACTGAGACGAGAGGGTCATTGTTCCTTAAACTGACCTTGTACTGAGACGAGAGGGTCGTTGTCCTTCATTTTGACCTTGTTCCGAGATGAGAGGGTCATAAATCTTGAATTGACCTTGTACTGAGACGAGAGGGTCGTTCCTAAAAATGTGAAATTGAGATCCTGACCATGTCTAAGATTATATATCATTTACATGAAATCAATACCCTGACAATGTCTGGAGAGATTGAGTAGACGAACACGATAAGAATTTTAAAATAAATAGTTGAAACCTTAACAATGTGCAGAGGTTACAATTGAAGAGTGAGACTGAGATCCTAACCGTGTCTAAAATCCCACATCAACATTTGAAATCAAATCTCTAGACAATGTCGTTGAGATTGTACAACCATGTTGTAGGAGTAATATGTAGACGAACATCGTGTGAATGTTCAAAATAAAGAGTCGAAACCATAACAATGTTGGAAGGTTGCAACTGAAGAGTGTGACCGAGATCATGACCATATCTAAAATCGTACATCATCTCTTGAAATCAAATTTCTGGATAGTGTCACTGAGATTGTGCAACTGTGTTGTAGAAGTAATATGTAGACGAACACCGTGTGAACGCTCAAAATAAAAAGTCAAAACCTTAACAGTGTTGGAAGGTTACAACTGAAGAGTGAGACCAAGATCCTGACCGTGTCTAAAATCGGGCATCATCACTTGAAATCAAATCTTTGAACGGTGTCACTGAGATTGTACAACCGTGTTGTAGAAGTATGTAGACAAAGCTCAAAATAAATAGTCGAAACCTTAATAGTGATGGAAGGTTGCAATTGAAGAGTGAGACGGAGATCCTAACCATGTCTAAAATCGCATATCATCACTTGAAATCAAATCTCTGGACAGTGTCTCTGAGATTGTACAACAGTGTTGCAATATGTGGAGATACGACATTAAGTGTTTTCTTCTGGTAAAGATACGACATTGAGTCCTTTCTCTAATAGGGTACAACATTGAGTCTTTTCCCTAAAAATATTTTTTGTTAATTTACATGAAGTTTAATTTTTCCTTGTTAAAAGATGTATGTTGGATGCATGACAATGCATGATTTTTTTTTTTGTTTTGTTTCTTTTTTAAGAATGCATTTATGAATGAATCAAACTTTGTGAACTTTTTGAATGAAAAGTGCAAGCTTGAATGCCTGAAATCTGCTTGAATGTGAATTTTTGATTTTTTTTCTTTTTGAAGAATGCATGTGTATGCATGAAACTTTGCTTGAATGTGGATTTTGAAAATGCATGTTTGAATGCATGAAATTTGAGTTTTTGTTATTTTTTTGAATGATTCATTTATGAATGCACAAATTTCTTGATTGAATATGAAATTTAATTTGAATGAAATTGCATGTTTGAATGCATGAAATTTTGTTGAATATGAATTTTACTTTGAATGAAAATACATGAAATTTGATTTTTTTTGTTCCTTTTTGAATGATGCATGCATGAAATTTTGTTTTTGATTTTCTTGAATGATAATGTATATATGATGAATATTTCAAATATGAACAAATGATTTTTTCATGATTTTTCAATATATACAAAAGATTTTCTTGTTTTTTTTTCAAAAATATGTACTGTGTAGAACTAGAAATTCTTGGTAATCATTGAATTCACTAGATATCAATTTTCCTTTTATAAGAAAATCCAGAGTCATTTGAAGCTAATGTCAACATGGTGTAGCCATCAACTTTTCTTTTGGAAACACCGCTTAGATGCACGCTTGAACCTATAGGTAAAGGATAAGTGTTTAGGAAGTTTGAGGCATTTGAAAGATATTGGGGGTACAAATCTTTCTATAGGATTACCCCAATTTTGGTGCGTTGGGCTGGCTATGTGAGCTTTAAGCTTAGAAGGTATGAATAACTTGGTTCGAAAGAAAATAAGGATAGTGTAAAAGGTTGGTCCTGAAAGGAAGACAATTCATGCAAATTACCCCAATTTGTATGTATATGGAGAATGAAGGATTTCCTATTTTTGTGAGGTAAGAATGGGGTAGCAAGGGTATGAAAGAAACTAGATTGCCCCAGTTGGTATGTACAAGGGTAAAAATGAGATATGTATGAAGGATTGGCTATTTCTTTGGGGTAGCAAAGGTATGAAAGAAACCGAATTGCCCCAGCTTATATATATGTGAAGAATGGTTTGGGTATCATATTTCCTCATTATTATTTCAGTTGACCTTTTAATAAGTAACTCCCTTATAACAGAGACATTCTAATAAGCATTTTCCTTTTTTCCTTTTTTTCGTTTTTTATTTTTTTTGACACGTATTATCAATCACGTCCTCTTGTTACAAAGTTAAACTTTGTGAAAATCATAGGCAATCATTCATCAATCACTATGGACTTTATTGTGCTTGTAACGTGGCTAGGGTTACAAGGTTATGAAGAAAAGGATATAAAGGCTCAAATTTATTTTGTTATAGGTTACATATTTTGAAACAAGAACCATCAGTCAAATAATGTGTACAATGAAGGTTTCTTCTATGAGATATCCTTTTCCTTTCTTGATTTCTCTATTTTTTTTTTTACACACTTCTTTTTTCTTTTTTTCTTTCTTTTTTTCTTTTTTTTTTTCAATCTTGAGAAGCTTTTGATGCACTTCTTCTTTGAAGAATGTTCTCCATTAGAAACTTAGGAATTTTTGATAATGCTCATTTCTTGATGAATTAGGAGTTTTGACATATAAAATTGTTTATGAACTTCTTCTATTGAGACCTTAGGCTAAGTTTCAACATTGATGATCTATATTTAAAGTATTTTGAAAGAAATATTTATTTTTGACTCAAAGGGGGTGCAAAGGATTTGTAAAAGTGTTTAAGATGAAGAAACATGACCATATATCATTTCGAATTATGATTGCCTAATTTTAAAAAAGATTAACAATGAAATAAAATTTAATGGCTTCCAACGCGTGCCATTTTATTTTTCTATCTCTTTTTTTTGTGTCCTATCTTTTGCTTAGATCGCCCTTGCGGGTTTTCAATCTAACGAACTTTTATTTTATTTTTAGTTTTTTTGAATGTAATAGAGATAGGAGATTAATCATTTAGCTAACCAACAAGATCATGACGTTTCTGTCCCAGTGTACCAATTTTTAGGCAATGATAACCATTAGGGGTAATCCTTTCATTTGGAGATTTAGGAAATATTGGAAAATTTGGGAAGCTTGGTAATTTTAGGAAGCTCAGAAATTTTGGGAAGGCCAAAAGGTAACAAGCACCATGAATGCGAATGTTTCATTAGAAAAGCCAATTTTTACCTTTATTAAACACTTCACTTGAATAATCCCCATTTTATTATTGTGAATTCAACAATTCATGAACAAATGATTCATCACATATTTTTTAAAAATTATGCAAACTTTTCCTTTTTTTTTATTCAATGCTTTTTTCGCAAGACTTCGGTAAGACCTGTGCTAAATAGCAACCAGTACGGACTTGTGGATGAACACATAACATTTCTTTTATTGTAAGAATGCCAACAAAGATATAGAATTAAAGCAAATTTATAATTTGAACAAAATAAACATGAACTTCACCAAGTCTATATCATGCGTCCCTTTGTCAAGTACCAAGGCTCTTCTGACTTGAATTATTTTCTCTTCCAATGATGTAATCACTTTTTCTCTTTTTCTCAACATAGCGATTGTTGGGATCTATCCGGAAAGGAGATTTCCTTCACCATTAGGCATTTGTTCTGAGAAACTCAAACATCCTGCGACTAGTAGCGATTGCACTTTGCGTTTAAATTCCAAACACCTTTCTATAGAATGTCCAAATATCCCATTATGATAGTCACATTTAGTGCCTGGATCATAATTTTTAGGGTTAGGTGTTTGTAACGGATGCAAAGGGTAGATTGCCACTAGTTTATCATTGAGAAGTCGTGGTAGTAGTTTTGACTCAGACCTTGATTAGGTTTCATCTCCCTCTTTCGATCTTGTTGATAAAGATTATTTGGCACAAGCAAAACATGACTACCGTAGATAGATGCTCCCTAAACTTCTCCCTACTTTTTTTCATAATTGAACCCATATCCTTCGGGATTAGCGATCGTGGACGAGCCATGTGCAATTTTGCCAGTTTTCAACCCAAATTCAATTCTTTCGCCAATAATGACAATGTCAGCAAAGTTAGAAGAAATATTTCCCACCATATGTTCATAGAAAGGAGATTATAAAGTACCCATAAACATAGTCACCATTTCCTTGTCATGCAAGGGGGGTTCTACTTGAGCAGCCAATTCTCTCAATCTCTGGGCATACTCTTTAAAAGTCTCATTACCCTTCTTTGACATATTTTGAAGTTGTAGTCTATCAGGAGTCATATCAACATTATAATTGTATTGCTTCAAGAAAGCATCCACTAAGTCATTCCATGATCTGATTCGAGCTGGCTCCAGACGCATATACCAGCTTAGAGGAGTGCCTGCTAAGCTGTCTTAGAAGAACTGTATCAACAATTTTTCATCACCAGCATACGCTGCCATCTTTCTACAATACATAGTTAAATGATTCCAAGGACAAGAAGCTTCTTTGTACTTCTTAAATTCAGGTAGCTTGAACTTGGGAGGAATTACAAGATCAGATACTAAGCATAAACCGATAACATCCCCAAATCCAAAACTACCACCTCCTTCAATAGCCCTAATCCTTTCCTCTAGAAACTCTAAATTGTTCTTGGCTTCTTCCGCATCATGGGATATTCCTTGCAAAACACGGGGTTGAACAATGGGTTGTGTAGCTGTAGGAACTATAGTATTGTCAACATTTGTCCAATTATGCCAGCATTTGGTTGCATATGAACTGATTCAGGATGATTTGCAAGTGTCCCTAAAGGATTCGCTGAAATAAGTGGTGGTTGTTGTTCATGCTCTGGTTAACCCTCATAAGGTGGAGTATAATTTGGAGGAATGCCATATGGAGACCATCCAGTATGATCAAGTCTAAGTACCAGGATCATTCCAATTTGATACACCACAGGATTGGAAGAGGTTGCTACTTCATTTCTGACCATTGGACTTTCCTTAGTGCTCTTCATGACAGCTAAGACCTCAAGTATCTGAGCCATTTGATCTTTCATTTGATCTCTCAGTTGGTTGACATCAATTTTCACAGATTGCACTGCTTTAGCCAAGTTTTCCATCCTTTTGTGATTTGCACGAGTTCCGTACGGGTGTTGCGAAATTTTAGCCATTATTACGTCTTTTCAGTTGTTTTTATTTACAAAAGAGTTAGAAAAATATTGCAAAAGTATGAAGTGCAAAAATATTTTTGCCAAAATTATTTTATTTTTATTTTTTGAAAAGAGGAATTTATGAATGCATGAAATATTTGGGAATGCATATATGATGTTTGTTTGTTTTTTGTTTTTTTATTAGAAAACGCAATTATGAATGCATTAGATTTTTGGGAATGCATATATGATACATGTTTGAAAGTTTTTTTTTTTTTTTTTTAAAGTTTTTTTTTTTTTTTTTTATGAGATGGTATGAAATTCTTCTATTTTTTTTAATGAAATTCATATTTTTGAAAATGTATGAATGCCATGAGACTAAATTTTTGTTATTTTTGATATCAACATTTTTAAAAGAAATGCATAACTGCAATGAGAGTACGTGAACATATGCATGAAATTTTGTTTGAGAATTCTTATAAAGATGCATAAATGAATGCATGATGAAGATGCATAATTCATTGTGTTTCTTGAATGCATGATGCATATATGAAATCTATTTTTTATTGAATGAATAAGGAAATGAATTCTATATATTTTTTGTTTCTTTGTTTATTTGAATAAGATTTTGAAAATGCATAAATGCATGGGATGAATGCATTCTATTTGAAACTGATATATTTTTTTTTTAAATACATGTATGCTATTTATATGAGAGTACATGAATGATACATGAAACCTTAGATAAAAATAGATTCCATGAGATGTGTATGAAAGTATGAATTCTTAGGTGAATGAATGAATGAATCCCATATTTCTTTTATGATTTTTTTTTAAATATATGAATTTGTAAATGATAATGTATGCATAAATGAATGGATGCAATCTCCTTTCGTATTATTTTTTAATCTTGAAAAAAAATGAATGTATGAATGAAATTATTTTAAAATTTATTATTATTATTATTATTATTATTTTGCAATATCATGCGGATGTATTGATGAATCAAATTTTATTTCAAATTTTTTAACGTCATATGAATGGATGCATGACCACATTTCGTTGATTTTTTTCAAAAAGGCAATATGTAATGCATATGAAAAAAATGAGATTAACTTTTTTTTATGTATAATGTTTTTTTTATTTTTCAAATTCTAGAAAGGTTGTAATGCATGTTAGAAAAAAATGTTTAATTCCTTTCATTTTTTATTTCCCAAAAATCATCTTTTAGAAAAAAAAATGCAATACAAGAATGTTTAATGTTTTTTTTTATATTTTCCAAAATCCTTTTTTTTGAAAAAAAAAATACAATGCATGTGAGAAAAATGATATTAGTATTTTTTATTTTTATTTTTTGAAAATCCATTTATATTTTTTTTTATTTTTTTTGAAATAGAAAGTATGTGATACATTAAAAAAAACTAAGATTAATATTTTTCAAATTTTTAATTTTCCAAAAATTTATTTATTTTTGAACAAAAAGTATGTGAAAAAAATTGAGATTAATGCTTATGCATAGGGAAAAAAAATCCTTCTCTTTCTTTTTAAAGGAAAAGTATTGAAAGTATACCAAGTGAACTCCCAACAGGAGAGGAGAGTCACAATTGGACTTCTTAAGTACCAAGTCTATGTTAGCCAGAGTTGTTCTTATACCATTCTCACAAATTTTCTTTAAAAATTATGAGATTGATTTAAAAAAAAAATGTATTGTATGTAAGGAAAAAATGAGATTGATATTTTTTTAGCTTTTTTAATACTTGTGTAAATGGCAGTAGATAATTGAGCGGTAAAAAGTCTCCTTAATGTCCTAAGTAGGTTCTGCCTTAGTGAGACTTAAGTTCTAGGCATATAAATGTGCTAAAAAAGAGTGACTTATCCTAATTTCCTATTAAAGGCCACTAGAGCTATGACCTCTTTACCACACACCCATATCAGTCAGTAATGACAATTTTTATGGATATGAAAATTTTTATGGATACCCAACCCCCATCTGCAAAACAATCAGAAAATTCCCAGGAAGATGTATATAACATGTCTTCTACCTTAGGGTTCAATATTTCAACAATACAAGTATTTACATACCTGGAATACGATCCTGCGCTGCAAATTAAAATATGTAACATGAAATATAGACAAAGAATGGGAAACGTAAGCATTCATAAAACCACACAAATTTTACTCATTTAATTAAATTGGCCTGACTCTCAAATGTCCCCAATGGAGTTGCCATCTGTCGCAACTAGATCATGATGGGGCAATAAAATATTTTTAATTTTAAAAAATATGTAAATTGAGATTGGAGTCGCCACCATAGTTTATTATGGAAAACTATAGAAAAACCAAAAATAAAAATGTCTACGAACCAAATTCAAGATTCGAGAGTCGGTTACGTGTGGGGAAAGTATTAGCACCCCACAACGCCCGTCCTAAGACGGTACCTTTAATCAAATGAGTAAAAATAAGTGTAGTTTTACAAAATGTCATTTTTCCCAAATAATAAAAATAATAATATGAATAAAGACAAATAAAATAACAAAACAAACAAATATAAAAAAAACAATAAACAAGGAAAGGAAAACATGCTAATAAACATAATACAAATAAATAACAATTATGCAAATAAAAATAATAAGCAAAAATAAGATAAATAAACATATTTTTTTTTTATTTTTTTGGCCCGCAACAATTGACCTTGGTCATACGTATTTATATCTGTGATAGAAAATCAGGGTTTACATAGTTCTAATTTTGAAATTGGTTTGTTATGATTGTTAATATTTATTTTTTATTTTTTTGAAAATTTCATTTAATCTTCATTTTAAAAGAAAGTTTTACATTTTTTTATTGTTAAAATTTTACATTATTGAAAGTGTTTCACATTTTTATTTTTTAAAAAAGTAAATATTTTTTCTATTTTAATTTTTTTATTTTAATTATTTTTAAAACTATTTTGAATATAATATTTTTATTTTTGAAAGTTTATGTCTTTTATTTTTAAAAGCTGATTTATTTACTCTCTTTATTTTGGAAACTTTTTTATATATTTTTAATTTCAAAATTTTGATATTTTTATTAACTTTTGAAAAATATTTTATAGACTTTTTTAGAAATGATATACTTTATTTATTTTTGGAAAACATTTATTATTTTTTATTAAAAATTTGGAAATGTTTTATATATTTTTATCTTCACAAATTTACTTGAAATAAAACATTATTTATTGATTTAATAATAATAATAATAATTAGAGCAACATTTCCGTTATAACAAAAGGAAATTTATAATGCAAATTTATTTACAAGCAACAAAAAAATACTAATATTCATGATATTGAAATTTCACCAAGTCAAAACAAATAAAATAAGGACAAAAAAAATAAGAACAAATAGAACAATCACATGATATTGATATTGAAATTAGAGCAACATTTCCGTTATAACAAAAGAAAATTTATAATGCAAATTTATTTACAAGCAATAAAAAAATACTAATATTCATGATATTGAAATTTCACCAAGTCAAAACAAATAAAATAAGGACAAAAAAAAATAAGAACAAATAGAACAATCACATGAGGCTGAGCCATCAAGACATACCAGTTGAAGATCAGCTTTAACAAAATTCACCTCCTTTTTCTAATTCAAAGCCTCCAAATCTTCAGTAATTTTTTCCGTGTGTAATTCTAGTGCTCTCTCAAAAAACGTGTCTTTTTATTTGTCTTTTTTTTTCTTTTATAAAATTTATTCAAACCCCTCAATTGCTTTTACCTTTTCTTCATCCACCTCTATTCCTTGAGCACTTACAACCTAGCCAAGGAAAACAATTTTACTCATGCAGAAGGAACACTTTTTCAGATTTGCATACAACTTTTCTTTCTAAGAACATCAAGAACATAATGCAAATGGTTAATGTGTTCATTAAGATTGTTGCTATAAATCATAATATCATCAAAATCTACAACAACAAATTTGCCAAGAAATTCACGCAACACATGATTCATTAATCGCATAAAAGTACTTGGTGCATTAGTGAGTCCAAATGGCATGACTAACCATTCATATAGTCCATGTTTTGTTTTGAATGCAGGTTTGCACTCATCACCTTCCCTCATTCTAATTTGGTGGTATCCAGATTTCAAATCAATTTTTGAGAAAACAGTGGAACCATGCAATTCATCAAGCATGTCATCTAACCTAGGGATAGGGTGACGATACTTTACCGTAATGTTGTTTACAGCTCTGCAATCACAACACATTCTCCATGTTCCATCCTTCTTTGGCACAAGTAGAACTGGAACTGCACAAGGACTCAAGCTCTCCCTCACATGTCCTTTTGCCAAAAGCTCTTCAACCTGCCTTTGTAATTCTTTGGTTTCTTCAGGATTGCACCTATAGGCTGGCCGATTTGGAATAGTTGCACCAGGAATGAAATCTATTTGATGCTCAATTCCTCTAATGGGTGGCAATCCACTAGGGGTTTCTTCTGGAAACAAGTCTTCAAATTCCTGCAACAATGAACTAACAGAACTAGGAAGAGAGGGGTCAAGTGAATTAGAGCTCAAGCAAGCCTCCTTGTAGACAAATACAAGTACTGATTGTTTGGTAAAATAGGCTACCCTCACATCACTTGGTTTTGCATAAAAAATTTCTGCTCTTTTAGCCTCTCCTCTTTCTTGTTTCTCTTTTACCTCACTCATTTTTTCCTGTTTTACTTTTCTCACTTTTCTGCTCACTTTCTTTTTTCTCTCTTTCTCTTTTCATTTTCAACTGGTCTTCATACACTTGCTTAGGAGTAAGTGGTGCAAGGGTGATGGTTCTGTTATTTCTCACAAATGAGTATCTATTGGTGTAACCATCCTTTGTTGCCCTCCGATCAAACTCCCATGGTCTCCCCAACAATAAATGTCCAGCATGCATAGGAACAACATCACAAAGCACTTCATCACTATATTTGCCAATTGAAAACGAAACTAGAACTTGCTTCTTTACCCGAATCTCCCCACATTCATTCAGCCACTGCAATTTATAAGGTTTGGGATGTTTAAGGGTTGGCAAGTTCAGCTTCTCAACCAAGGTGGTACTCGCAACATTTGTGCAGCTCCCTCCATCTATGATCATACTGCACACCTTATTGTTGATGAGGCAGCAAGTATGAAAAATGTTCTCCCTTTGCTGTTCCATGTCATCTTCTTTAACTTGGGAATTCATAACACGTCTAGTTACAAGTGCTTCTCCCTCAACTGCATATTCAACTTCATCATCACTTTCTTCAGTTTCAGCCATGGATTTATCACCCTCACTTTCACTTTCCACAATATTGTCACGCAGAACCATGACTCTCTTGTTTGGGCATTGTGATGCTATGTGACCTGAACCAAGACATTTAAAACATTTTATATCTCTGTTTCTAGAGGATTGGGTTTCAGCTTTACCTTTCCCCTTTAAATCCTCTGTTGTTTTATTCTTGGCTGCTTCCTTTGGAATACCCTTTTCCTCCTTCTTCCAGCTTGGTTTGTAGGATGAACCAGAACCAGTGTTGTACTTAGAGATTCCTTTTTGCTTAAGTTGCCTTTCCACCTTAATGGCCATATGCACCATATCTTCTAATTCTACATAGTGTTGCAACTCCACTACATGTGCAATTTCTTTGTTCAGCCCATTGCGAAATCGTGTTGTGGTTGCTTCTCTATCTTCACTCACATCAGCTCTCACCATTGCCATCTCCATCTCCTTATAATAGTCCTCCACACATTTAGAGCCTTGCATAAGTCTTTGCAATTTTTTGTAGAGGTCTCTATAGTAATGGCTGAGAACAAACCTCTTCCTCATTAAAGCCTTCATTTTTCTCCATGTTTCTACTGGTTTCTTTCCATCTCTCCTCCTACTCAACACCAATTTATCCCACCAGACTATGGTATAATCAATGAACTCATAGCCAACTTCACCCTTTTTGCATTTGAATAATTATGGCAGTCAAAGATGAACTCCATTTTCTTCTCCCACTCTAAATATATTTCAAGATCATTCTTCGCTTGAAAAGAAGGTATTTTCATTTTGATGTTATTAAGGCTTCCATCTCTATGATCAAATCTCCTATAGTTTCTCTCACGCCTATCTCCTCTACGCCTATTTCTACCCATCATAACGTCATATTCCTCCTCCATCTCCCTTCTATTTTCTCTACCAGAGTCTTCATCTTCACTCCGTCCATGATTTCTCCTATTTCGCCTTGAACGATTCCCATCATCAGATCGATCATTTTGCAGATTGGCTAATTTCTCATCTTGCCTATCCATTTTGTACCTCATATCTCCCAACACCATATTTAATCTCTCAAATTCTTGCTGAATTGCTTTAAGAGTAAAATCAAGGTTTGGTGAGTCTCCAGAATTTTCCTCTCTATTTGTCATTTGTAAAACCTGAAATGAAAACGTTAGTGATAAAAAAAAATATTTCTCACTATTCCTCACATGTTTACACTTAAGGATGATGCTCTACACTTATGTTTGCTCTCTATTTTTGGCTTTTTCTATTCTAATAAAATTTCAGAACACTCTTGAATATTTTTTTTTCCAGCCCTCTCTATAAGCTCTTAAAAGGTCTTACAACTCAATCTAGGCAAACACCAAGCAGAATGATGCAATACTTTTCAGAACAAGGGTCTTAACTTTAAAATACAGAAATATTCTCTACAAATACAAAATATGGCTCTTTTTTTTCTATAACAGAAACAAAAAATGCTATAATGCAAACAATGGGTCACGTACTTGTGGAATTAATGATCTCCTTAAAAAGAATAGTTCATTTGTGGAATCTTTTGAGAAAAGGAGATCAAAATTTGGGTACTCGAAGAAGGAAGGATTAGAGTACCTATTAAATGGTCAAGGGAAGGGTAACAAGACGATAGAATCATTGGAAAACTATGAAGAGGGTGACTAGTGCTAGAGTCAATCAAAGCAAACGAAGGAAGCAACAAGTAGAACCAAAAGCTACTACGGGATACCAGAAACGAAAGGTATAACAACCCAACTACTATATAAATATTTGTTATTTAATCATAATATGATCTCATAGATATAAATGTATGTCAGCAATTTATATCCTTATAATTCATAATATATTATAAACATGAGTTTTACACAATAATAAGAGTTCTACATCAAAATAGGGGATTATCTATATTTTTTTTATATTCTAAAGATATTAGATCCAGGTACTCCAAGAGTCAACATTCCAAAGAAATCTCACGAAATTTTTCCTGAACATCTCTTAAGGAGAAGGTTTTCCTTCTACTCATACGACAGGTACACATGAAAGAGAAACATGAAAGAAGTGATGGAAGCCTTAAATATTAATCTTAATAAACTTAACAAATAATATAAATAGAGGGACTTACTTGACCTGCAAATGCGGGCCTATGACTTGACCTACAACCACAAGAATTAATCTCACTTTATCATACATATGGATACACATTCCATTTTTGATGATTCACTCTAAACATCAAAAGTTATATGAGAAGTGATTAGGTAGTTGAGTATTTCTCATAAAAAATATTGGTATAATCATAATTATTTATCTCGATCATTCTGTCAATCTCCCAATAAAAGAAATATATACTGAGTACCTAACATTGGCAATACTAAGTAGATTTTGGATAAATAAATAAAAGAAATAAAATCAGTGTGTAACTTTAAATAAATAAAATAAAATAAATAAAACTAGTGCATGACTGGAGATAAAATAAACAAGATTAATGTGTAATCAAAGATAAATAAAATAAAACAAATAGGACCAATAAATAACTAGGGATAAAATAAATAGGATCAATGCACCACTAGAGATAAATAAAATAAAATAAATAGGACCAGTGCCTAACTGAAGATAAAATAAATAAAAATAAATAGGACTAATGTATAAGTGAAGATAAATTAAATTAAATAAATAAATATGAACAATGTGTAACTAGAGATAAATTAAATGAAATAAATAGAATCAGTGAGTGTCAACACCCGATTTTGTCCGGGTAATCTTTTAAATTAAAGCATAATGATAAAAATAAAAAGAAATAAAAATCAATAATAACATAAAAATATATTTATTAGTTTAAGTATTCTTGAAATAATAATAATGATAAAA
>Ga0209489_106405_pt1 | contig 18975 bp, 10 predicted proteins | sample SiratrowhiteBW_FD_187527 | JGI IMG/M metagenome (GOLD analysis project Ga0209489, IMG submission 187527) | Root nodule microbial communities of legume samples collected from California, USA - Siratro white BW (SPAdes) (version 2) | ecosystem: Host-associated > Plants > Roots > Nodule | place...
ATATATATATATATATATATATATATATATATATATATATATATGTTAGATAAAGTCTCTGGTCAACTAAAATAACATATCAAAATATTTATTTCTCACCATAATTACTTGTGGAAGCAACCCATATAAATTAAAATGTCAAAGCTAGTTCTAATATAAATACACGAGATAAACTAATATTGAAGTCATCTTGACAATTAATCTTTAATAATATTTTTTACTTCTTCCTTGCAAAGTGCCATATATATTTGAATTGGTTTTGTCATTCTTTGTGATACGATGAGATGTGATAATATTCTTCATTTTACTTTCCAAACACGTTACAATAATGAAAATGAAATGTTTCATGCATAGTATTAATTCTTCCTTCTAATAGATCCTATAAGTAGAATGTTTAATCTACAAACTACTATGGTCAAACCATTTCTGATTGTAATATAAGTAAAACTATATTTAAATTATAATTATAACATAACAAATATTTAAATTAGAATTGTAAAATAAGTAAAACATATACCATCTTTCCTTTTCCTAGTTCTTTTCAATCCAATCAAAGTAATTTTGAGATTTTCAATCCAATCAAACTAAGAACTAATATAGTATCAAGTAATTTTGATATTTTCAATGACAGCGTCCATGTCTCTCTTTCTTTCACTCTTGTATTATTAAAATGCAATAACTTCAACAATAAAAAGTTTGGCAGTATCATAGCATTAAAGAGAAGGACAAAAGTACCTAAGTAATAATGTTTTGCCAAATTAGATTCTGATTTTTTTTTTCTTTTGACATTACAAGTATGGTTTGAATGATTTTTTTTTATTATCTAAAACTACTCATATGGTTTAACTTGTACAAGTTATCTTATTGATTATTTTTCAAAATTAGAATTTTAATTTATGTACAAGCTAGTTTTATCTTTTAAAGAAATTTATTTCATTTTTTTTGTTATAAAAATGTTTACAGAGAAAATTATCCAGACAAATGTAAAAAAAGTCGTTTATCTTTTATAGAATCAATTTTCTAGAATATATGAGATGTTTTATAGAATGAGTACTTGTGGAATGAATTTTCTATCAAACCCAATGTTTTACTCTCTTTTTGTTCTTCCTCCTCTAAAAAGAATATAGAGAAAAATGTGGAACAATGGGAGATGTAGCACATCTGAGAGTATAGGAAGCAAAATCCCATGTTTTTTTTTTTAATATAGTGTAATGGGTTGGTACATTCTTAGAACAACTTTAATCTGTGAAATAGTTAGTATTATAATTGAATTGTTTGAGTGATACGAATAAAAATGTGATAAAATATTTATAATAGTAAAGTTAATATTTTGCACAATGATACATCATCAGAAAATATGCAATTAACTTTTCTAAACTGAGTTAATTCTGAAATGAGAAGTTATGAACATTAGTTTAGTTGGAATTTAAACAATTCCATAATTTATTTTGCATGGCTACATGCATCAACTATCTTAGTGCTTGCATATAGTCATGCTATGATTTTTGTAGTTCTTCTTCATTGCAACCAAAATCTAAAATCAATATCACATCAAGCAGTTTTGAGATTTTAAAGCCAAGTAAAAAAGTAGCTAGGTAATAATGTTTGAAAGAGATTATTTCATACCATAAATATATATAGGGTGAACTTGTTTAAATTTAGAAATAAACGCTTTTAAGATTAGTAATTTATTTATAATTTTTTTATGGAAACAACTTTAATGTTTGATTATAATTATAAAAAAAAAGTTTTTTATTTAAAATATTATTAACTTTTTTTTACATGACATTGCAAAAAAAATTATATTCTAAAATTATACATTTTTTTATAAAAAATTATAAATAATATGTTTACTTAAAACACTTTTTTTTTTAAATTAAAAGTGATTATAATGTTTTAAATTTTTTGAAAAAAATTATATTTTAACTTTAAATATTAACTCAATTAAAAGTAACTTGTATTAAAAATATTTATTATATCTTTTTAAAAAAATATTTTTATTTAAATAAATGTACAAATTAGTTAAAACTTATATATCTATAAATATGCTAAATAAAGTCTGGTAAACTAAATAACATATCAAAGTATTTATTTCTCACCATAATTACTTGTGGAAGCAACCCATATAAATTAAAATGTCAGCTATTTCTAAGGTAAATACAGAAGGTAAACTAATTTTAAATTAATCTTTAATAATAATTTTTACTTCTTCCTTGCAAAGTGACATATTTGTTTGAATTGGTTTTGTCATTATTTATGATATGATGAGATATCATAATATTCTTCATTTTACTTTCCAAACACGGAAAGTTCTTTCAGTACCACTTATCAAGCTACAGTGATGAAAATGAAATGTTTCATCTCTTCCATATGAAATTTGGAACAAATCTAAAATGTTGAAGATGATATTTCACATTTCTATAAGATTCTAAGAAACATTTGAATGGTAAATATCTTGAGTGAACAAGATGATATTTACCTATATGAATAAATAAGTTTTAATATATATTCTTTTTGAATTAAGTACTCATTACTTAAATTAAAAATAACTAAAGGTGTATATATCAAAAATTACCTTTAGGATTTAGCTTCCAAAGGTATCACGAAAATCCTAACATCAACAGATGTTCTCGAACTTTACAATGTGAACTTAAAATACATGTTAAAATCAAATATAAGATGCATAGTATCAATTCTTCCTTCTAACAAAGAAATAGATCCTATAAGTAGAATGTTAAATCTACAAATTACTATTTTCAAACAATTTCTACTTGTAATATAAGTAAAACTATATTTAAACTATGATTATAATATAACAAATATTTAAATTAGAATTGTAATATAAATAAAACATATACCATCTTTGTAACAAATTGATATCTACATTTACAAATAAAACATACACCATCTTTTCTTCTCCTAGCTTTTTTTTTTCAATCAAAAACTAAAAACTAATATAGCATCAAGCAGTTCTTAGATTTTCAAAGACTGCATCCATGTGTTTCTTTCTCTCTTCTTTAATAAAAATGACATAACTTCAGCCATTAAAAGTTTGGCAGTATCATATTAAAGACAAAGAAAAAAACACCTAGATAGTAGTGTTTTGAATTAGAGATTATCTCATACCATAAATATAGTAAATTTTCAGAAGTATTGGTATTTTGCCAAACTAGTATTTTTTTTTTCTTTTTTCACATTACAAGTATGCTTTAAATGATTTTTTTTATTATCTAAAAGTACTCATATATGGTTTAGCTTGTACAAGTTGTCTCATTGATTTTTTTTTCAAAATTAGAATTTTAATTTATGTACAAGCTAGTTTTTATCTTTTAAAGAAATTTAATTCATTTTTTTTTGTCATAAAAAGGTTTACAGAATAAATTATCCAGACAAATGTAAAAAAAAGTTTTCTATTTTAAAATTTTGGTGATGTTTCTACATCTTTTCATATTTTCACTATTTTGAGTTCTCACTTAAAAGGATTTATTCTGTCAGTTCCCAATATTTTGTATCAATATAGATGGATAAAAGTCAATTAAATTAAATGATTCCAAAAACCACGAGTTGTACCTACGTTGCTTAGTCTATAGAGAATAAATAAATGATACACAAAAATCCCATTACAGGAGAAACCAAGATGATGACAAGTTACAAATTATCGAGTTAAGAATGCTGAGTAATGTGTATATAAAGAGACACTAGTAGCATCACACTGACATTAGAAATCTGCTTCTTTTCCATGGCTCAACTAGTTCTATACTTTTCAACTCTTATCTTTTTTATCCTCTTAACCCTTATAGTACAAAAAATTGGAAAGAAACCCACCAAAACAGATGAAACAACTTCTAAAATACCTCAAGGGCCTAGAAAGCTACCTATTATAGGAAATATACACAATCTGCTATTCTCTATTCCCCATAGAAAATTGAGAGACATGGCCTTAAAATATGGACCCTTGATGCATCTTCAACTTGGAGAGGTTTCTACCATTGTCATTTCATCCCCTGACTGTGCTAAGGAAGTCATGAAAACCCATGATATTAACTTTGCCACACGGCCTAAAGACCTATTTTCTGAAATCATTTCTTACAATTACACAGATATAGCTTTTGCTCCTTATGGAAATTATTGGAGGCAGCTAAGAAAAATTTGCACTTTGGAGCTTTTAAGCCTAAAACGTGTCAACTCATACCAGCCAATTAGAGAAGAGGAGCTCTCCAATCTTGTCAAATGGATTGACTCAGAGAAAGGATCCCCCATCAATCTCACTCAAGCTGTACTTTCATCAATTTATGCAATTGCTTCAAGGTCTGCCTTTGGCAAGAAATACAAAGACCAAGAAAACTTTATATCAGTGGTTAAAAAATCAATGCAAATCGGAGGAGGTTTTGACATTGGAGCTTTTTTCCCTTCTGCTACTTGGCTGCAACATGTCACTGGCAAGAGACATAAGCTTGAGGATTTGCATCAACAAATCGATCAGATAATGGAAAACATCATCGCTGAGCATACAGAGGCAAAGTCAAAGGCCAAAGATTACCAATGGGAAGCAGAAGATCTTGTGGATGTTCTCATACAATATGAGGATGGTAGCAAGCAGGATTTTTCTTTAACTAGGAACAACATCAAGGCTATAATTATGGTATGGATCATAACCTTTTGCACATACATTTTATGATCATAATCTTTCTCATACTTGCTACGAAAGTGGAATTAGTTTGATTTCTATTTTTCAAAAACTGGTTTTAGTTTTAAAAATATGAAGAAACTAGACACTCATACCAAGTTCATACCTCACACCACAAACATACCTCTGCATGCAGATGACTTGCTCTTACGAGCTAGTAACCCAAAAGAGAAAAACTTAATGAGAAAACATCTTCCAGAGGTTTCAGTTTTTTGGTTTCGAAAACATATTTTTTGGAAGCAATTTTCAAAACTTAACATTCTGGTTGAGAAATGGATTATTGAATAGCATGAGAGTCTTTGGAAACAATTTTTAAAGCCAATAAGTGAGTAGGAAATCAAAATGGTCTTAAATATCTAAACCTTCCCACTCATGAGATCTATGAGGCAGTGAAACATTTCCCTAATAATTCTAGAAGCATGCAGTCTGTTTATTTATTTACTTTTAACCTGTTTGATTGATAAATTATTTTTAAGGACATTTTTGTTGCTGGAGGTGATACATCATCAACAATCATAAATTGGGCGATGGCTGAAATAATGAAGGATTCAAGAGTAATGAAAAAAGCACAAGCTGAGGTTAGAGAGGTATTCAAGATGAAAGGAAGGGTTGATGAAAATAGCATCAATGAACTCAAATATTTGAAACTAATTGTGAAAGAGACCTTGAGATTACACCCTCCATCTCCTCTTTTGCTTCCAAGAGAATGTGGTCAAACTTGTGAGATTCATGGCTATAACATACCAGCCAAAAGCAAGGTGATAGTGAATGCTTGGGCAATTGGAAGAGATCCAAAGTATTGGACTGAACCTGAGAGGTTTTATCCAGAGAGATTCATTGACAGCACTATTGACTACAAAGGGACAAATTTTGAGTACATTCCTTTTGGAGCTGGGAGAAGGATATGCCCTGGAACCACATTTGCATCCAGAGTTATGGAATTGGCCCTTGCAATGTTGTTATATCACTTTGATTGGAAGCTTCCAAGTGGAATGAAAGGTGAAGAACTGGACATGAGTGAAGAGTTTGGAATCGCAGTTAAAAGAAAGCATGATTTGTTCTTGGTTCCTTTTCCTTATCTTCCTTTGCCTGTCCCATGAATTTAACACTGAGAAATGTAAACCCCTTGTGATGTTGAGATCGTGCACTTTGATGCTATCGTAGTAGTTTTATCTTTGAATAACTTGAAGTAAAATTCCGTCATTTCATGTTTAGTGGATGATTTAAATTTTTATATTATTGTTCATAGTTAGTACGAGTTCCTAGAGTCAAGAATAAAGCATGATCTTTTATTTTGTTATTTGAGTGTTTAAATATGAGTTACAGTCAATAAAATTGCAAGTTTCTGCTGTTTTTTTTGTCCCACAATGAAAACTGTTAGATTATGGAAGCCTACAAAACCAAATAAAGGACTCCATTGTATCTTAAAGTTGGGAATTAAAGTTTAAAATTCCACATATATTTAGAGACTTATGTTTTCTCTTTTTTATTTGTCATCACACCCAACATTTTTTCTATTCTTCTGCAAATATTTGTCATAATAACTTTTTACTGAATTTGGATATGAGATTTTAAGATTTTATTTTTATTTTCATAAATAATTTGAAACATTTTATAATCAAATATGTTGTTTGTATAAATAATTTTAAAAACATTGAAATTTTAGGATTTTGTGAGAGTAATTGTATTATTTAAAATTTGAGAATTCTATTTACTAATTAATATTTTGAAAATTTTAATATTAGTTTCATTTTTGTTTGAGACATTTATTAAGACTAAGACATTATTTTTAGATGATGTGATTATACATTTTCTTATTGCTATCAATAGATGTTTTTTTTATATTTAAATTGTTAGAATTAGTTGTATTGTTGTCTGTTAATCTTTGTTGGATATTAACTAAAATTTTCTCAATCAATTTTAAGAAATTATTTTTCTGGAAGATGAGAACTTATTTTTTTATTGATATATATTATAATTTTTTTTGTTGATATTTGTAATGGATTTTTCAACTATTTGTTAGGATTTTTTTCAAATACTAACTAGAGAAACTTTTAACAAACCTTAATAATGAATTTCTTTTCGGCTAATATCAATAAAAAAATATAAAAGTGATCTGGATGGATATTAATAGAAAAAAAATCAATTTTTGATATTTACATTTGTTGGTTTTCAAAATGTCATAATCCTTTAAATAAGAGAAAAGAAATTTTGACAACTTTATCAAACCATTTGATAACTTATACTTTTAGGCGTAATATAGTCATTATAGAAATAAATTTTATATTTGTAAAAGAAAAAAAGATGAAGAGTAAATAGTGATTGTATAAAAAATTATTGGTTGTCAAAATATCATGGTCATTTTTTTTGGAATCAAATATGGAGTGACACAATGAATAAAAATGGACAAAAATAAGAGAATATATTTAGAGATTTTGAATTGAAAATACTATTATAGTATTTTATATGAATTTGTTCATGCATTATTTAAAAGATTATGATATTTTCACAATCAACAAATTTTTACACTCACTCACTTGATAATTACTTTTATCGTTCGTCTCTCTTTTTCTTTACAAATACAAAGTTTATTGTTGTAGTGACTATTATTTCTAAATGTTGCATTTGGATGAAAGAATGTGTATGGATCAACTGTAGCATACGACGGATGTGAAAGGATCATCTGTGTTTGGTTTAAGCGATTGGCGAGGATGGATCATTGACTATTTGTGGGGTAGCATCCTTGTCTTAGTGAAGAGATTTGCCACGTCAGGAGAGGATAAATTACAGAATGCTCCCCTTGAAAATGGTTCCATTGTGCCATGCAGAGACCCTTTAAACTGTGCCATGTAAAGAGCAGTGTTATTATGTGTTCCTGAGTTTGCAGTGGTGTCATTGAACGGAGGTATGGTGGTGGTCGTCAGTATTACGATGATCGTTTCAATGAAAGTGTTGACTATATAGGTATGGGTGTGGAGAGATTAGAAGATGAGTGATAATCAATTACTCGACGTGCATAATCAATTATATGTAATTTTCTGAAAGCATAATCGATTATCTAAAATTCCATAGTCGATTAGATGAAATTTTTTGATTTTTTGTAGGCAAAATTAATTATGGGTGAGATATATTTGATTATAAATATTTTTTTATATGGCTATAATCGATTATGACATAAAAATAATCGAGTATATGTGTATTTTTGAGTCTATAATCGATTATGGCTCTCGATTAATTGATTATATGTATGATTTTTGGTTTTTTCTTCTTTATTAACGTTTGTTTACGTTTGTTGATGTTCATATGCTTCGTGTCATCATCTCGTAGTCGATTGTTCGTCATAGTCCAAGTGTGATGTTGGTGGGCATCAAATTATATTTATTTTTTTACCATTTTATTGCACAAAGGTCAATTGGTAATTTAATAAATTTATCAATTAAAAAAAAATTAAAAATATTAATAACACCTATTAAATCATTCACAAACTTTCACATACATTCTCCTTAAATTCCTTTAAATCTCACTATCTATCCATTTATCCAAACAATCTTATCATAGACACACAATACACGTACACTTCCTCGACCAAAAAGAGTAGGTGGGTTGTCAAATGGTTGGTAAAGTTGTCAACAATTTCCTTTCTTATGAAAAATTAAACAAGGAGCATAACCTTCCAAATATAGGAGAAGCTGAAAGCTACAAATCAAGGAGAATGCTAAGCAATGTGTATGTAAACAGCCACCGATAGGATCACACCAGTAATACAAATCTCTTTTCCATTCCATGGCTACACTGTTCTTCTGCTTCTTAGTTTTTATTTTATGTGTCTTCACAACACTTATAGTGAGAAAAATAGGAAACACACAGAAGAAAGCTGAGGACACACCTTCTAAAATACCTCAAGGGCCTAGAAAGCTACCTATTATAGGAAATATACACAATCTGCTATTCTCTCAACCCCATAGAAAATTAAGAGACCTGGCCTTAAAATATGGACCCTTGATGCATCTTCAACTTGGAGAGGTTTCTACTATTGTCATCTCATCCCCTGAGTGTGCTAAGGAAGTCATGAAAACCCATGATATTAACTTTGCCACACGGCCTAAACTCCTAGCTAGTGAAATCCTTTCTTACAATTCCACAGATATAGCTTTTGCTCCTTATGGAAATTATTGGAGGCAGCTAAGAAAAATTTGCACTTTAGAGCTTTTAAGCCTAAAACGTGTCAACTCATACCAGCCAATTAGAGAAGAGGAGCTCTCCAATCTTGTCAAACGGATAGATTCTGAGAAAGGATCCCCCATCAATCTCTCTGAAGCCGTACTTTCATCAATTCATACAATTGCTTCAAGGGCTGCCTTTGGCAAGAAATGCAAAGACCAAGAAAAATTTATATCAGTGATTAAAAAAACCTCAAACATATCATCAGGTTTTTACATAGGTGATTTCTTTCCTTCTACCTGGCTTCAACTTCTTAGTGGCTTGAGACATAAGCTTGAGGGTTTGCATCAACAAGCCGATCAGATAATGGAAAACATCATCGATGAGCATAAAGAGGCAAAGTCAAAGGCCAACCAATGGGAAGCAGAAGATCTTGTGGATGTTCTCATACAATATGAGGATGGCAGCAAGCAGGATTTTTCCTTAACAAGAAACAACATCAAGGCCATAATTCTGGTATGGATTTTCTTTTATTAACACAATCTTGCTCACACAGGTTACTATACTAGAATTACTAGGATTAATGTGTGTCCCTTTATATCTTATGTTTGTAGTAGTGGAACATTTGCCATATAATTCTGGCATCATGCAGATTGTCCTTTAACTGTTTGGACATCCTTGCACTCTCCTAATATCCTCTGGGGTCTCAAATTGCACATGACCCTGGTGCTTTTTTAGCGTTGCATCAACCCTCCTCGTAGGGGTATGTGGTATAATGTGTTTCCTGGGTAATAATAGGAGGTTTCAGTGTAATCTGTTTCAAATAATTAAAGGATTTTAGGGTAGGGATAAAAAAGAGAGGAGAATTTGATGAAACCTCAAGAAGTGTCACTGTAGTTTACTCCATTGATAAATTACTTTTTCAGGACATTTTTGCTGCTGGAGGTGAGACATCATCAACAGTCATAGTTTGGGCAATGGCTGAAATGCTAAAGGATCCAAAAATAATGAAGAAAGCACAATCTGAAGTGAGAGAGACATTCAGCGTTAAGGGAAGGGTTGATGAAAATTCCATCAATGAACTCGAATATTTGAAACTAGTAGTCAAAGAAACCTTGAGGTTGCACCCTCCAGCTCCTCTTTTGCTTCCAAGGGAATGTGGTGAAGCATGTGATATACATGGTTATCACATACCTGCCAAAAGCAAGGTCATAATCAATGCTTGGGCAATTGGAAGAGATCCTAACTATTGGACTGAGCCAGAGAGATTTTATCCTGAGAGATTCACTGCTAGTACTATTGATTACAAAGGGAGCAATTTTGAGTTCATTCCCTTTGGTGCTGGAAGAAGGATATGCCCAGGCAGCACATTTGCTTTGAGAACTGTTGAACTGACCCTTGCAACGTTGTTGTATCACTTTGATTGGAAACTTCCCAGTGCAACCAGAAGTGAAGAATTGAACATGAGTGAGGTGTTTGGAACCACAATTAAAAGAAAATATGATCTGCTCTTGGTCCCTTTTCCTTATCATCCTTTGCCTATCACATGAACTTCCCTTTGAGAGACTGAAACCTTCGGTTATCTCTAATACATACTGCAGAACAAAAATCTACTGTCAATTGAAATAAAGCTTTGTTTGACTATGCTTGGCTGTAACAGAAAATGAAAATTGTGTAATAAAGCTGTTTTATTTTGCTTACTTTTGCTTAAGGTGTGGCTTAGAAAGACTGTAATGTTGTATACTTTTATGTTTATAACTTTCAGGTATTTTAAGTTCAATTTATATATTACTTTTAAATAAGTCTCCACAATGTAAATAGTGTGGAAGCTTCCATGGTGAAATCTGTTATGAATTTATTACATAATTTATATTATTCATACGCCATTTTTTCTATATCTTTCTGCATTATATGTATGAACTATCTTATTTTACAATTCATTTCTTATCTCTCACTAGCACAAAATTATTTTACAAATACAGTTTTCTTATGACACCATTAGAAGACATATAATGTATTGGTTAAAAAAAATTGACATAGCTGCTAACTTTACTTCTTATTAGCTACATTAGAATAATTTCAGTAAGGAGCTTCTTGCCTTTTTCATTTTACTACTTTTTTTTTTTAATTATAGATGCTTTACTTCATTGAAAAGTACTAGTTCTTATACTTAACCAAACCAAAAAGGTTTTGTGAAGTTTGAAGTAGTTAAGGTGTAACTTGTTATTGATGTTCTGCTAAGTAGTAACAGGGTGTCTCTGCATTCTAATTCTTTTTATCTCTAAAAACAAAAGAAAACTGAAGGTTGTGCAAAAAACAGTAAATTAAGAGTATCATTTCCTCTTAATAATATGATATTCTTTTCATTTTCCTTGAATGATAAATGTAGAGTTTTAGGTGAGGGGATTTAAAGAGTCAATGAAGGAAGATATTATGTTTTGAGGAAAAGTCAAAAGCCAAAGATGACCAAAGTGAAGCAGAAGATCTTGTATATGTTCTCGTACAATATGAGGATGGTAACAAGCAGGAATTTTTCTTAACTAGATCACTTGCAACTACATTTTATGAACATAATCTTGCTCACAATAGCTATGAAAGTGAAATTAGAAACACAAAAGACTATTCCACTTAGTTCTTTGCTACATGCAATACCACCCCAGATGGAAGATATGATCCTACTAATCATCCTTGACAGTCAAAGGAATTTTGGCCTATTTTCATGAGAAACACAATTTTTTTACGGGAAATGATTGTTGAAAGCTTTACTTCAATTAATGCACTACAAACAGTAGCCTACATTAGAAAATCAGGTTCTAGAAACACTTCCATTGCTTGATCACGTTCATTCTTTCCTTTTTTTCAGTTCTTGTTCAGTCTAACCAAAAACTAAATCTTTAGAGACACATTAAGTAACTTTTGAACTTTTCAACGCAAGCATATCCTTTGACTTGTTTTGGTAAAAATGACAAAACTTCAACTACAATATCTCTGGTAGTGACATATCCTTGTATTAAAAAACTGTTAATTGTAGAAAGCTCAAAACAATAGTCTATCGAAATTAAAATTATAAAATATAGTCATGAAAAATGACCTTTTGTCCACTTTTTGAGAAAAAAGATAACGTCTTCATTGAACTAAAGGGAAGCACTTCTAAAATTTTGAGTAGAAGACACTTCCATAGAAGAAGAAATCAAACACGGAACAAAGCATTCCAAGTATAGGAGAACATGAAGATGATGACAGTGTCCCAAACCGAAAGAAAAAAGCAATAACTGTCAATTATGGAGAATGTTGAGCAATGTGTATATAAACAGAGATAGTACGTAGATGTTCTTTTTCCATGCATAGCCCTACTATTATTCTAGATTTTAGCTCTTATAGGAAATAGGAAGAATCTACCATCAGCAACTTAATCTAAACTACATATATGAAACAAAGAATTGAAGATAGAATCGTCCACAATAACAAAAGCATTATCTTCATGAATTAAAATTTTCTTTTCAATGTGAGAAATCTAACATATTTTACTTTATTATTGTTCTTAATTTTATTTAGGATCTTGTCTCACACTTATTTAGATGTTTGCAAGTCTATGATCTTTATAAAAAGGTTATCCACAAGCCTTAAATGTAACCAAGTAAAATTGTGGTATTCACCTTTTCCTTCTCATAAACATTTATATAAACAGTAAAAGAATTTTCTCTCAATTAAGAGATTATAATGTTCTATAGGTATTTGGAATCATAAACAAATGTAATCTTTAAATAATAAGTGAAGAATGGTTCGGAGTCACATTTACACCACCTGCTCGAAAAATAAATCACTCAATATAATACATTTAACTTCAGTGTGTTTAACACTAAATGAGAAATTTCCTGTCCAACTCATAGGAAGTATGGAAATAATTTATAAAACAAAATACGAAAATAGTGAAATTTTATCTTCGAATATTTTTTATAGTTTTCGTCAGAAAATTTTGGATCTAACTTTTCATATTTGAAGACATTAATTGTTATTAGAAAGTCGTGTAAAGAAAAAAAAGTTTTCTTGAATTTTCTTATAATGAGAGAATTGAGGTCATTCATGATCACTTTATTCTTTTATATTTTTTTACAACATCCTCTTACGTAAGGAGATAGCATGACATATGACGTATAATTAAGCACAATCATCAAGATTTCTACTATAAGTTGTTAAGGGCGTGAAGTTTAATAAATACAACTAAATTAGAAATCATTTGATGAAGGAATACAAGACAACTTTCATGATTGTAGTTATGAAAATTTGTTAATATATAGTTTAGTCATAGTATAATATTTTTTATTTGAGAATTAAATTTATGATTTTGTATCTGATATCAATTGGTGATCCAAATATTTATATTAAATTAAAAACATCAATAGTCCGCCACTATTCTTTCTATTTAAAAAATAATATTTTAAATGTCACTATTCAATTATAACACAGGATAATTGTATTATTTATAATAATTACTAACAAATCCGTAAATCCTGTCTTAGACTTCGTTAATAACCCGGTGACCAATTTTTGAGAGTATAAATTCAACCTTCTAAAAATATCACTTTTTTTTTTCCAATGAGACCTGTGTTTTATTTATAGTAAAAACAACAGTAAACAACTTAATAAGTCAACATTATATTAAGATACATGTAATATATTATCCTATTAATAATTCTTATATTTTATTGGTTATTTTTTTATTTTTCTAAAATTATTATACTTTTATCATAACTCTTGATTATATCATGTGTTATATTATGTTTTACATAAAAAAAAAAAGTGGTCGGAGTTAAATTGTGGCCAACAATCCAAAATATGAGAGAGGAATAAAAAAATCTAAAAGCAAGCCATTACGAAACGGACAAGAGAAACGAACCGGAGAGCAACACCGAAAACGGACTGAAACTTGGAAGTGCGAGGCAGTGAAGCACGGAACTGCTACCCAGGTGCGTTCTACAAACGAACTATTCCACTGTCGTTTTTGCCTTTTCTTTTTCTAATCTCCAACCGAGCTCGCTGAATCGACTCTGAACTCGCGATTTTACCCGAGTTTGCTCGAGTTCACACGAGCCTACTCAGAAACGATTAAGACTACTAATATCTTTTTTTGGTTTTTTGAGTACTTTGTCTTTCCGTTTGTAGCTTCAGTTTTCTTTTGTTTGATAATGCTGCTATAACTTTGCTGCAACATAAAGATTTTTTCTATTAACATGGAGTGACAACTTTTTTCATTTACATCTTATCCTTCAGCCAATTGCAATTGCTGTTGGAGACTGGTATTTAGATTGGGAAACTGTCAAAGCTGTATCCCTGTGACAATACCTGCCATAATCTGGTCTTCAAGTCAGTTAAAGTTTATTGATTTTTGATGTGGCAATTTGGTATTTTATCACTATCATCGTTGTAATTGCCATTTGTGTAGCATTCACTACTTAATGAAAATAATATAGTTCTTGGCTGTGATTGCCATTAATTAGATCTATCTGTTTATTAATAACTCGTGATAAGATTTTTTTCTATTCTGCTGCTACCTTATTATCTTAGAAGATATTATATTTTCTTGTACTACTATTTAGCAGGGACCCTTATCTATGCCTTAAGGCTGTTGTCCTTTCCAATTACTTGCACCGCCTTTCAAGATTCCTTGAAAGTGATTGATTATTTGTTAAAAATAAAGATCGAACGTGATTCCTGGAAACATCAGTTTTCTTTTAGGACTCTATAGATGGTAAGCTTTGATAATAGACCTTATATTCATTATCTCATTGTAGAACTTTGGTAAAATGGAATAAATTTCAGGTGGTGTATTCATTCTCCCTCTACAAGGAGAGTTCCCATGTGTTGTATACCCTGCTGTAATTTGCCTCGTAAAAAACTCCAATTTTACATTTCACCAACAGTTTTAGAAGCATAGAAGTCTAAATCATGCATACCATGTTGCTAATGCTACTTTCTAGCTATCTTAAGTTGAGTTAACTATGGTTGTTTTCCAACAGTACATACAATTTCTGATTGTCCTTCCGCAATTAAAATAGCTATTTGAATGTAGTGAAACACAATCATTTAGTTTTCCCGTGGTTATACTATTATGGGTCCGCAATTTCAAGATGTTATAATGAAACACATCCCTTTAGGTTACCCCTTTTAATGCATAATGACTTCCCAAAGAGAATAGTCCGTAAGTAAAACTAGCTTTTCAATGTTGTAAAGTGAAATATCAACACCCACTTGGAGGAAAGGAGTGAAGACATTGTTGTCCAAAGATTCCTTTTCAATGGGTTGATAGTTGAAAATTGAAACCATCTTGTGGTTTTACTTCGAAAGCCCGTAATATCCCTAAGCAATGGGCACCATACATTGTTTTTGTCCAAAAACTGTTCCCCCTCTGTTTGGTTCTTTATGTTTACCTTGTTCGTTTGGTTTATGTTATGGCCTTGAGATTAATAGTTTGCTTTTCTATTTGGTTCTTTCTCATGCAGGTGAGGTGTTTGCTTTTACGACAAAAAGCCACATAGCATTGCATTGCCATAACACATAGAAATGGCACTTGTGAGCCACGTTTGTGTGCACTGTGCAGCCACACCCACTTCGCCAAAGTCTCCAAGCTCCGCACCCTTGCCAGACCCAAGGCAGACCAAAGTTATCCTTCCCAAGAAGAAGTCCGTGAAATGGTCCACTGGGGTGGCTCCAGGGGAGTACGGTGGACCTCCCACCACCACCAAACTCCGCAAATACTGGGGTGGCGATGATGAAGACCCTTTGGCCTCTGATGACTTTATGTGGAACAAAGACTTTGTGGGTCGCTTCAAAAAGTTGATTAAAGATCCTCAGGCTCCACCCCCTCCTACAAAGGTCTGAACTTTGAGTCACTTAGTTCTCTCACTCACCTAGAGGTCATCTGGGTTGGGTGTTTTTAAATTCTAATGTGTGTTGGTGTCTGTTTTTGTTGGATTGATATTGAAGAGTTGTTTGTGGGACATTGTGCTTGATGGTTGGGCTGATTGCTTTTTGTTTTGGCTTTTGGGTTTTTTATGTGTTTGAACTAAGTGAACTAGAGAAACTGATGATAGCAATCTCAATCATTTTCCTAATATTGAATTTTGAGTTGTGTGAAGATCTTAACTTGTGTAATCAATTGATATCCTAATCAACACTGTATGACAGACCTAGTTACCTGAACTAACATCACAGGCCCCCCTGTGTTTCCCCTGCAGATCAACTTCATTTCTCTTTATGTGTTCTCCATTGTCTACGGATATGGATGTAAAATATTGAGACCATGTGATATTGAGACCATGTGATATTTACAAAAGCAAAGAAGCAGGACCATTTTCATTTAAGTTTATACAGTCATTATGTTGAATGTCTTGTTTATATAACGATACTCTCCAGGAGGGAAGGAAATGTATATATTGCTTGATTTGGGGTTTTTGATAGAAAGAGAGGTGAAAATAATGAAACCAGATGTAATTCACACAATTATGATTATGTGGCACTTCATAGTATTGTCAAATGTGTAGATTTACTTCCAGTATATCTACTTATCAAATGCTGTATAATTTATACCATATACAGTTCTGGGTGTGGTAGAAGAGTACGGAAAACAACTACCTTGTAGTTACTTCACTCCAATTTTATTCATAGGAATCAAAATGATACAACAAATATTAGGTTTCTAAGATGCCCACCTTTTCTTTCCATGGTGAAACAAGGAAATAATTTAGACTTGACATTTGATGAATATAGTAGTGTCATTTTATTCATATGGGTAGTTGATACCACCTAGTGGGAGAGGGCCTTTGCAGTTGGTGGTGGTAACTCAAGAAATGTTGGTGAATGATTTAAGATTAATTAAATTTGTCTGTTTCTATGAGTTGGTTCTGACATCAATAAAATTCCTGTCAACAGGAAGAGCCTTCAGGGTTTCTAAGCATTAATAGAGTCATGAGCCTGGACAGGTCTCTTTCTACAATATTTAAATTAAAGTCTGCAAATTTTGTATTGTTCTCTTTATTTTGTTCATTAATTATCTATAATGTTATTTTAATTATGAAATATAGTCTGGAAGTTGATTTGAGCAAAGAACTTGCGGCTCCTGTAAATCATAATGTACACAAGCAAGTTGAGGCAGAAACTGATGTAAGAGATTTGTCTCTTCTCTTCATTTTCACCTGATTATTTTATCATTGTCAATTAATGACTTGTGATATATCTCAAATATTGTTATATTCTTTACCTATTGGGTTCTATTTTGAAAAAAAAAAGGTTCATTTCACTTATCTTCAACTGAAATAATGATCAGATGACTGGAAATAATAGGGTAAGATATAGATCAGCACCAACACGTCGCGAGCAAGAAAAATGGAATAGAGCTACCAAGGCTGCAACAGGGGGGAGTGTAAGCAATGTTTTGCTATTTCATATTAACTCCCTATCATTAAGATCTAGCATTGCACTTATTAACTGGATATATTTCCAACTTATATAACCAAGGAGAAATCAGTTTTTACTGCTGTAAGACATTGAACTCAATGATATATTTTTGACTCAACAAAAACATGTCAATCTATGTTACCTTTAGTAATGTTTAGAACTTGAATTTTACCGTTCAAAGGTCTGATTTAGATTAGTTATACTGCTATAGGATGTGATGTTCCGTGAAATAAGGCAGTCTCGTGAAGATCCAAAAGTATTGGCTGCTCAAGCTCAGGAGCAGTATGATAAGGTATTAAGCATTATTGTCTGGTTATCTTTTCCTTTTTGTTGGAGGTCGTATGAATATTATCCTCTCTTGTTGTGGCATTGACCAAATATCAAATTTTGTTAATTTTGTTTCTAAACATATTTTTGGTTTCAGTTAAAGAAGAAGTTGCAAGTCCTTACCTTGGGTATTGGTGGTGTTGGTCTGGTTTCAGCTTATGTTTCTTACACTCCTGAGATTGCTGCTAGGTACTTGAATTCTTCATGCACGTATTGATTTAGTATTCTGAATTGATGACCTTCTTCAATCTATCCAATCTCTTGTGTATGCCAAGCCAATATGGTTCAATTGAGAACTAAAAATCAGTTTAATATAAAACCACCATCCAGTAAACAGACTAAAAAAACTGAAAACTTATTGACGCACGGGATATGGCGTTGTTCTAGGTAGTTTATTTAATGAGGGTTCTAACGTTTATTAGCTAATTCCATTCATATTTATAACATTTCTCCTTTTGAACTTTTCAAGAAGCTTTTATTAATGCGTTTTGAGAATTTAGGTGGATAGAGAAACCAAGATTTTTCTGTAGAAACGTCATGGAAGGAAATAAATGTTAAGATATTTGTATTCCTTGCATGTGAAACAGAATGAGGAATTCAATGGGAATGGGAATGGGAAAGGGAATGTATTAGTTAAATGATAATATTCGTGAACATCAAAGAAGAAAGAGGCAAGGTTTACTCATTTGTTTAATGTATATTTTTCTTTCATGTATTCAGTTTTGGAGCTGGCTTTCTTGGTTCTTTGGTGTACATTCGCATGCTGGGAAGTAGCGTGGACTCGTTAAAAACTGATGGTGCAAAGGCTCTTGTCAAGTAATCTATAGATGATAGATTTACTATTCAGAATTTAGTTTTTTTAGTAGATAAACTTGAGTCTTTTATTGTGCCGGCCATCCCTATAAAAATATCCTATCCGATGTCTTTTACGTTTTGACTTCAACAAGGTATGCCAACTTGGTCAGAATTGGATTCAAAGAGTTTGTTACTCATTTTTAATTTTAATTTTTTTACTTTGTCTTTGTTATAAACAAAATACGCTTATTGGATGTTACTTGCAGGGGAGCAATTGGCCAGCCAAGATTACTGGTTCCTGTTGTTCTAGTCATGGTCTATAACCGCTGGAATGCGTAAGTCCTCTTTTGATTTTTAATTTGCAACATTTATTATTTGTCAATTAAGTCAATTCAATTTGCAAACAAATATTCTTGATCAAGTTTTTAGTTTTTCCAGGTATAGCCCTTGCCATGGTTTTTTTTTTTTTTTTTTTTTTTTTTTTTTTTTTTTTTTTTTTTTTTTTTTTTTTTTTTTTTTTTTTTTTTTTTTTTTTTTTTTTTTTTTTTTTT
>Ga0209489_106406_pt1 | contig 18973 bp, 5 predicted proteins | sample SiratrowhiteBW_FD_187527 | JGI IMG/M metagenome (GOLD analysis project Ga0209489, IMG submission 187527) | Root nodule microbial communities of legume samples collected from California, USA - Siratro white BW (SPAdes) (version 2) | ecosystem: Host-associated > Plants > Roots > Nodule | place: USA...
TATATATATATATATATATATATATTTATTTGCTATTATTCAGATACAATTATTTTCTATTATGATATTAATTATAAATTTGAAAATACAATTTAGAGAAATTCCTCTTTTATGATTTTATGTATTGTATACGTTTTTTTTCGGTTTCTATTGTTTTTTGATGTGTATTTCATATACTATCTCTCCAATTATCAAAATATTTATTTTCTTATTTGTCTCACAGGCTATTGCATTATGTGATTCTATATCCATTTTCTTAATATTGTATATCCATTTAGATTGATGATAAAGTAGGGAACTGTATCTGTAATTTTGTCAAGAGCATTGTAAGAAATAAGAGATGAATAGAGTTGATGGTCGTAACCACAAAGTAAAAAAACCTTGTACATTGCAGCTTAATTACAATGTTCAGTTTAATTTAAAACCATGATAGATACATGATGGTGCTTGGTGTATGAGTTCAGGTTGATATGATTTAGAAACTGCATCAATATAGGTTTTCATACAAAAATGCTTATTTAATGATTTTTTTGTACATGGATGGACTTAGCATTCTTATTCCCACTGTTACATTTGGTTGGGGAATATTTTAAAAACCTTATTAAGTGCTAAAGATGTTAAACGGATGTTTATACTCTCCATTTATGTATTTTGACTTCAAAATTGTTGTAACATAGTTAGTATTACTTATATTTAGTTTAGTAGTTGCACTTTAAAAGTGTTTTTGAGAGTTTATTAAAAATAGTATTATTCTGGTTATTATTACGACTCTAGGTCACTGTAAATAAAACTTGTTTTTCCTTTTCTAAAACCTATCTTATTTATAGTCTCTTTTTTCCTTCAAACAACCGTATTCAAGTACTAAATATTAATTGATCGTTGTTTAACAGATGAATGTCTAATGAAACATTCAAATGTTAGTTATCAAGAATAATTAGTTGTTTATTGTACTTTATAGGTATGTGGTTGGTTTTAATAATCTTAACAATTTTTTTTGTTGTTTTACTGGTGAAATCGTTGAGTCTCGTAGTTCTAAATATTTGATTAACATTAGATAGAGGATGAATAGGCCTGTACTACTTGGTTCATCTTATAATAAAAGGCTACTTCTTGAACTCTCCTTCTTACTAAACACCCCCTAGGTCCAGGAAGGGACACAAGGCCTCCAGTCTCAAGTTGAATAGGCAAAAAGGTTTTAAAGAGGCACTGACATCTTTCACAAAAAATAGATGTCATAGTGAGAAATTTAAATATTATTATCGTGAAAAAAATCTAACCTAGTCGTGGTCGAATATGTCGCTTCTTGATGACTAAATATTGACTATTCGACAAGTGTACCGAGTAAGAAGTAATATAGTGTATTTGAAGTACGGATGTCGATCCCACAAAAAATAGTTTCAATTAAAATTTTAGATTTCACTACTCGTTAAGTACATAAGGTTTGATAATGATTTGGTTTAAAGAGCATAATAACATAAAAGAGATTGCATGTTAAGTTAATCAAGAGCAAAAGTATTTTAAAAGATTTAGTTAAAACATGGGATTGAACTTCATTCATCTTCCTATCTGTATTTTGGTTTGATAAAAACACGTAATACTCACAACTACTCAAAATTGATGCACATATAAATATCATTCACATTGATTCCTTAAGTGTGAAATTCATAAGGACAATTTCCTAAATACTGATTCCTCAGCTATTGTCGCAACTGGGGTCACGATGGGAACAACAATCCAAAAAGAGAAAAATTAAAATAATTGAAAATTTTAGGAAAAGGAGTCGCCACCATAGTTTATATGAAAAACTATGGAAAAACCGGAAAAGGATAAGCAAGTCTGTAAAAACCAATTTAGAATCTAATGGCATAGGTCACTAAAACTTTGGTATCTACTGTTAGATACCAATTATTTGACTTAATTGGTCACTAAATTCAATCATTACTTTTATTTTGTAATTTTTTAGCAACCAAAATTTAATTTGGTGACTATTTTGCTCATAATTAACAACCATTTCATTTGATAGTTAAATATTAATCTCTAAATAACTTTTTTCTTATAGTGCTTATATTTTAGGTAACAGGACTAATAAACTATTAAGGAGGTAAGGCTGACTAAAAAATATTTATTACGAGAAAAATTAATTTAATTTAAAAGTCTTAAGAGGTAAGATTCAAAGAGCTATATGAATTGAAGCTCTTATGAACTTATGTTTTATTTAGCAAACTCAAAATTATCATATGATACAAAGCAGTCAACTAGAAACATAATGTGGAAACAAGTACTTCTTGGTGTCATGTCTTGCTTTATTCATAAATGTATATATTGAAAGTTCATAATTCAAATAGTTGTTTTAGATTGTAAGGACTTGCGACAGTGTGATTTCCATTCCATATCAACTCTGCGAAATGCTGGCAAGCTCTATCGGTAAGATGAATAGAATCGAAGAACACATGTTCATTGACATTGTCACATAACTCGTATTCTTTAATCCCTCTCTTCCCTCCACAACTACCATCTCCTCTATATGGTCCACCTCCACAACATGCCACACTCGCTTCTTTGAAACCTTCAATTCCCATCAAGACCAAGCCAAAACAGTGATTACAATATGCCCACAAAATATAAATCAATGAAACATGGATTTAGGGAATACCATATTTTGTAGGATTGTTCTGCACTTCAGTACTTGCACCATAGAAGTCAAACATTGAATATTTGAATCCCTTGAGCTGATTCTCTAGCTCGTGAATCTTTTTGGAGAGTGCAGTGTTGTGTAGTCTTGCAATGGCTGAAATTTCCTCAAAGCATGTGCTTCCATTATTCAACAAAACCCTTACGCCCGGTGAACAACCTATTCGACCCACGTTCACAAATCCAAATTTCTTTCCGCCAAGATTATAAATTTCCTAAAGATATACAAATATTAATTAGGGTTAGGATTATGGAAAATATAGGTTTAATTTTATTTTTTCCCTATATTTTACTAAATTCAAACTTCTGGTTCCTAAATTTTAATCCCTTAATTTCTAATTATGTATACTTTGGTTCCTGAGTTTTTTCAATACAATTTTTAATTATCTGCCGTTTTATTCAATTTTTAACTTTAACTTTTTGTTACTTTATATATGTATTGGAGAAAACTGCACGTTACATATGACACTTTTACAAAATTGAAAAGACTAGTAGTTGGAGGAACTTGATAACAAATCTAAATAATAGTGATTTAATAAATTTTTAAAATTAAAAGTTAAATAAAGCTAAAAATAATTAAAAACTAAAGAAACTATTACATATAAATTAAAAATTAAGGTGCTCCAGTTGTAGATAAAATAATAGAGAGACCAAACTTATAAATTTTATAAAATATAGAAATCAAACTTACTATTATGACAATATATCATGCACATAAAAGGGTAATTTCACAACAATTAATTCAGATTGAAATTTGTTCTTACTGTTATGGCGTCTGAGAGGTTTCCAATCACAATATCTACAAACCCTTGATGATCAACTGGAAGAAGCCCAGAACTTGAGTTTGGGTCCACAAGAGAGCCATAGTCATTGCTTCCAATGCTCAACAAGTACACAGATTTGGACACAATTTCCTCTGCTCTTGCTTTTCCCAGTCTCTGACTAAATGAATTCTTTAGATTTTTTAAATAACTTACCTGAGTTTTGAGGTCTATCACCTACATACAAGACAAGGTTAGATTAGAATAAACACCTAACTAAAAGTATGCTGGATGATGATTAATAGAATCAAGTCAGACACTCTTTTATATCACAAATAGTTTAGTGAAACTTGTATACCTTATTGGTACTAAAACATCATCTTTATTGTAGGTTTGTTTTGATCAGTTTCACCAACTTCTTCATAAAAGAAAACTTTTTTAAGTTAAAATTAGTTTATTTATAATTTAAAAATAATTTTCGAAATCATATATATATATATATATATATTTACAAATTAATTTATGTATAAAATTAATTTTAGTTTATGAAAAGTTCAACTTTGATTTTTTTTTTCTTTTTTATGTAGAAGTGTTTTTGAAAAATAAATCTAACAAAATCCTATAGGTGAGTCTATTTATTGCATAGTGAGACTAAACAATTCTCATTTTCTTTCTATTGGTTCAAAAGTTGAAGGAAAAACCAGCACAGAATTGGGAACAAATATTATGAAATAATTTTAGTCAATATTTAATCAATGCATGTAAAGAATATAAAAGTTTAGTCAAATAATATGAAATAATTTTAGTCAATATTTAATCAATGTGTCTACAGTACTAATATAATGATGATCTTACAAATCCATGAGCGGTTTCACGCAGAGCACCTGCTCCTCCTGAAGCAAAATTGACACCATAGATGTGTTCAACCCGACCCGGATGCAGGTATGGTGGAAGTATCGGCAACTTTGCAAGTTCAGCTAACAAAAATCAAATAATTAGTACAACTTTTCACCATATCAATATATCAACTTATTTGTCTGTAATTTTCTGCAACATCAAGAACACAAGCAAAACTCCTGCAACTTAAAACTAAACCATACATACCAACAACATCTGGTATCATGCGTCCATCAGAAAACCTGCCAGAGGGGTATTTGAAGAAAGTTTCTCCATAGGGACCATAATTTGCTTGGTAAGAGGTGGTGGTGTTGATGTAGTTGTTGTTTCCGTTATCAAATAGTGAATCTCCAAGTATGAATAGTGCAGCATGCTTCTGAGGCAAGCATGTTGTAATGCTGCCATGACAGTAGCTCATTTGGATGAAAATACCCAAACAAAACACCAACAAACAACTTAAACCTGCCATGCTTGTTGCTGCTTAATTAGCCCTATACTCCTATGCTTTGCTTCTGCTATATATCACCTTGTGCTACACCTATATATACATACATACAATCATATAGCAGTGGTTTGGTGAAAGACAAAACAAAGTAATAGTCTTATTTCTCGCTTCTCCATTAGAAGACTTTTCTAACTTATACCAAGTAAAAATAGGCTTCGACAATCTGATCATAAATAATCGTGAAACTTTTTGTCTTTGTCACATATTTATTAGACTTGAGATTATCCATTCACGGTATTGTGACTATGATATACCAACTAATTTTCATGTATGATGGAGATAGAATATAGATTTTTCCTTGCATGGATAATCTCCACGAATAATTTCTGTGACGGTGTTTAATCCATTTATACTTAAGTTACACAATTAATTCCGATTTTACGAGATAATGGTTGGTTCTTAAGGAAGAAAATGAAGACAATCATATTAAAGAATGTGGTCTTTATAGCTTTATAAAAATAACAGTATGAGTTTGAAAAGTTCGTAGGTATGTTTTGTAAGGATGTACTATGAATTTTATAAAGTCTAGACACATAACCATCAGAAGCAGCCTGTAACATATAAAACCTGTCCACTTATATACTCTATCATATGATTCTTAATATAATTATTATGAAAGTAAAGAAATATATTATGTATAATTTTAAATTTGATTATAGTAGAAAAGTATTTTTCATGGTTCCCCGTGACTTATTTTCTGCAAAAGAATTATTTTTACTATTCGTGATCTTCTTATATTACTTTATTTTTTTATTAGAAAAATAAACATGATATATTAAATTTAATACAAAAGGCACCAGTCTATATATTATAAACCATTTAGATACAAAACAAATAAATAGCAAATAATCAAATGGATCTTGTTCTAGCAGAAAAACTATGTTTAGAAACAGCCTGTAACATGTAAAACCTGTCCACTTATATACTCTATTCGCTGTCTGCTACACCATATATATTACTTTATCAGTGTAACTTTACCGAATAATAAAAAAAAATATACAAATGTTTCCTGCATTCATCCACTGACAACGAGAAGAAAAATGATACTTTGTTTCCTTGCCCAGAGAACTTTTCTTTCAATCGAATACTTTTGACCTGTTATAATTTGAACGTAAAGCCCTTTCTAGAAAGCGACAGTTAGTAGAAAACACCTTTTGAAGATAGGGAAAAGAGAGATAACTATGACATAAAAAAACTATCAAATGGAACGATTTAGACGAATAAATTATTGTATGAAACCTTGACCACAGTGTTAAGTAATAAAATTAAAAAACTATAGATAAACTAATATAACATATAATATTTATAGAACTTTAAATAGGGAGAGAATGATGAATGAATCTGGAAAGAGGAAGAATATGATATTACATTGGTAGATCAGCTTATAAAAAACTGCAAAAATGTCACTAATGAGGATGAAACTATTTGACAAGTTCTCAAAAGTTAAGGCTCTGCATCTGTCAAAATTTACTTAGAGGGTCTTACAGAACAAAGGTTGTGAGGGACAATTTGAGCACTAGGAGGATAGAGATACAATGCACAATGTGTGGAGTATCATCTTATAGTAAAGCAACATTTCCAACATTTTAACCTTCTGAAATTCAAAAAAAAAAAAAAAAAAAATACAGTATGGAACTGGATATGGATGATAATAGAGCATATACTTTAAATGTGTTCACTTTAGCTCACGTAAAAAACATAGAGAGAGATAGCTAATAAATTTTTAAAAGCACAATTTCTTTTCTTTGATTTGTGTCTCTATCCTATTTTAAAATCTGAGATAATGGGTAAGAGGTTTAAGTTACCAAGGTGTCCATGAATCACAAGACTAGTACCATAAGCTTTTTTAATGTTGCATTGTACCTGTAGCTTTAGGCTATCTGGAATTTTAAGGGTCCTTGGTATCTAATCTTTGATTTTGCAATAAAACATTATTAGATTTCAAATAAGCTTGGCTCATATGTATACTCAGAGTTATTGTTCATCTACTTCATTACTGTAAGGTGTTGAGTGAAAACATCATAATTTGATCCCTAACTCTCATGCCATTTATGGTATACCGCACTCTTGGATGGGCTATAGGGAAGAACTTTACAACAACACAATTGGCTGGCTTGTCACTATAATCATACATAACGGATTGAGGAAAAGGTCAGGCTTAAGCTTAACGAAAGCACATGGTATATTTTGAGCAAATGTTTCAACTGGGGTAAGCATCAACATTATCTACTTAATATGTATATACTAGATGTATTGCACTAGGCCAAGATGCAGTCACATACATACCGAGATGTGCTTAGTCAAGATCAAGCATAATTTAGGACGTTTTCAGCATTGTGCCGAGTGTTTATTAGATACTTAAAACAACTAATATACTTAAATTTATTTGTATCGTCAAAATTAACCTAAAAGATTGTGAGAATTCAGGTCTATTATGGAGAGTGCATGCGGTTGCCTATAAATACTAAGACACCATATGATGAAAGGTATGCTTTTACATTAGTTCTTAAACTCTCTGAATACCGAGTACTAACTTAAGCGTCAAAGAACCTTTTGTAGATACCTTCCGTCCTAAAGGTGATACGAAATCTCAACATCTGACTGGTGCACCAATCCTGTCGAGATCCGAAATCTCAACTCATCCTAACAAATAATTGAGAGCTCAACAAAAACCGACTTGTCAACCTTGTCATGTTGTCGCAATAAGACTGAGACCTAAACTCGGCCAAGATCTGAAGACCAACTACTTGAAGACCAAATACTAAGAACACAACCAACTCAATTGTGCAAAAGATACCTTCAAGGTTTATACAAGAACAATTGTGCCCACTATGGGGCCTAGAAGGATTAGCATTTAAAGTTCAATGGTATCATTAAGAAACATGACTCAAGACCAAAGATATGCATATTCCAGGGTACCTGACGTCGATCCTATAACACTACTATTGGCTCTCTAGTGGAAGATGATCAAGATCAAATAGAGAAGTGTGGAGGAGACCCTTGTCCTCAGGTAGGAAAATAAAGAAATGAGACAAAGGTTGGAAGATGGCCAACGTTCTCATCGCTAGGAGGGCAAGTATTGGGAACCCATTACGAGTTACTACATAATTGAGACCTCGAATACCTCTAGTGAATATGACTCACACTTTGGAGGTCAGATCACAACTTCACACATCCGCAATCACTTCACTTACACTAGGTAGTAGTCATCGACATCCCTTTATGGATAGAATAATTAATGTTGAACTCCTTCAGCATTGAAAGGCATTAAATATAATCAAATATGATGGGACAACTAACCCCGACGAGCATTTGGACATCTACGTGACCCAAATGAGCTTGTATACAATCGATGAAGCTACTTTCTACTGAGTTTTCCCTACCTCATTAAAAGGCACGATGTTGAATTGGTTTACCGATTGCCACCCTTCTCCATTGACTTTTTAGAGACCTTGGTGCGTCAGTTTGCTATGGGATTTGCAACAAGCTGACTACATCAATTGACCTCACTTGTGCTTGTCAACATCGGACAAGAGAATGGAGAGTCATTAGGACACTTCAAGGATAGGTTTGGGAACTTGTCAGGAAAAGTCTGACACCTTAATCCAGAGGTGACTCTTCATCATATTGTCACAACCCTAAGGTCGGGACTATTTGGGGATAGTTTTACCAGGAATTTGGCCACCGAATTGGAAAAACTAAGAAGAAGGGGAGCAAAGTTTATGCACCTTGAGAAGCTTCGCGAATTCTGAAGTCAACTTTGAGTGGGGAGTAAGTCACAACCATTTGGCAAACCAACAAAAAATCGACCACCAAGATTCTCTCATTATAGTCTATTGAATGCTGATCAGAGTCGAATTTTGAAAGAACCCTAATGGTTGATCTTATTCTTACTCTTCGAAAATGTCGACACAACGAAATGTCGACATCTTCAAACATTGATGATATCACTGTAATTGTAGTCACACTAATAAACTTCACCACCGATCGATTCCTCTGATTACCTCAACATGGAAATAGAAGCAATTGACCCAGAAAGGTTCGTCATCAAGCGATCCCTCCTCGATTACCTAAACACGTGTTAATTGGCCCACGAAGCATCGCAATCAAGTGATCCCTTTCCGATTACCTCTACTTGAGTTAATTGGTGCAGGAAGCTTTGCTTCAAAGTAATCCCTCCTTATTATCTCAATTAGAGCATTTCTAATATAAACTTCCACATAGGATCCATCTTGACAAGACATGCCTTAATTTTCACCTAACCTTAAACAAGGTAAGCTTCTCCGCACAATCACTTTTCATCTTGGTAAACATCTTAGTTGTATTGAGAAGTCATCACCTAAAAAATCCGTTATTCAATTTAACCATTTAAAGCCTTCTAACAACATCTCAGTCATTTCACATTAATTTTTCCATTTGTGAGAAATAGACTTATTAGCCTTAAGTCGAGACGATCTCGAACAAAAGTTGATCTCATACCAATGTCGATAACATGCAACTCATGACAGTCACGACCAAAAGTCGATTGCATTATCGTTTACCAAACTACTCATCATAATAAACACGTCTCATCTTACTCTTAACCCATGACTAAGGTTCAACTATTCATTATATGCAAAGATAAACATTTCAGTTTTTTTGCCTATATCAACAACATTTTAGCTCGCACAACTCGCACTTAAAATGTTTCCCAAAAACAACCTTGAATAACTATCTCTAAACAAAGAGATAAACCCTCAACATCATACCAATCCACCAATCCTGTTGAGATCCGAAGACCCAATGACAAAAGACCTACTTGTCAACCTTATCATCCTATCGAAATATGATCGATACCTGAGCCAAGATCCGAAGGCCAACTATTTGAGAAACAAAGATCAAACAAACTCCAACACAGAAGACTCTTAAAGGTCCATACAAGAACAATAGATGTAATATTTTGTGTTGCTTTTGGTTTGCAAACAGAACTTGAAACTCTTATTTGTAGCTAGACATTATAGGATGAGAAGTGTTTATGTTTTAATCATGTTGGTTTGAAAGTACCGCACAAATAGGAATTTGTGATCTTTATGTAGCTGATCTAATACTTCTACTGATCTAATACTTCTACTGAACTAAGGTGCAGGAACAGAGTAGGGTGTAGAGATATTTAAACGCTGGGATGAATATGGTTTGTACAACAATGAGGGTTTTATATGTATAGGTGTTGAATTGGTTCATTTTGGGTATGCTATGTAGGTTGTGGGGTCTAGGCAACATTGCGAATATGCTATATAAGTGAAAAAGATATTAGGATAGCTCGGGGAGGAACTCACTCATAAGATGCAAAAGTGTAGATACAAGTTGTTTTTCAACAGGTGAGAAAAAGGTCACACTAGCAGAAGTCAAAGGGGAGAAAAGGCCAAATGTGTGGACTTTTCTGATGCAGGACTGCGTCATGTAATCACAACATAAGTTGTGTTGCATTCTGAAGCACCTAAACATACTGTCAAAAGCAGAAGCTGAGGCAGGAAAAAATAAATGACAAAACAAGTGCATATATGCTATGCAACTCTACACAATCTAACGGTAGGTATTATCCAACTATACAACACAGGTAGGAACAAGATCAAGTTTTGAAGAGTTGCATCAAAGAGGCTGCTATGAATTTTTGTATTATACATAAGAATAAAAATTAAAATTATTTATAATTGAATATGTTAAGTCATATACAAATATTATCTGAATATTAATAATAAAATATAAAAAAAGAATAAATTGTCAAAAATTTAAGATAATAATATTCGTATACTACCTAAATATCATTATTTAAATTAATTATAACACACAAATTTGTTAATAACACGATAAAATAAAAAATAAAAAATATAAAAAAATATTGATATAAAATAAAAAATTTAATTTAATTTTCAACTTTTATTCAATCATAATATATTTAATTATAATTTTATGACTTATTAAATAATTTAAAGTTTAATTATAATTTTATTAATTATAAGATAATTTTAATTATAATTGTGTCAAGTATAAGATAATTAAATAATAATAATAGTTATAATTATAATAATAATATTAATAGTAACAATAATAATAATTGTAATTGTATTAATAAGTATAATAATAATCGTAATATGATTAAAAAATTTATTTGGTCTAATGGTTGTGGGTGAGGTTATCTTTATAGTTTCTTAAACAACTCTTATGAATAATAAACTTTGTTTTAATCTTCTTAAATACTTTCTAAATCAAATACTTTCTAAATCAAAGATCTCATTATTTCTCATCAACATTCAAAATATAAGTGATATTGGAAAGTTTTTGAAGCACTGATATAAGAATACATCTGAAAGTACAAATTTCTTACTCTAATTATTTAATCGATCTACTATTACTACGAGTTACTACAGATATTTTTTGAGCATCTAGAGTGAAAAATATAAAATTTTACAGAGACAAGATTTGTGCTGTATTAGTTCTTGTTGTTCCGAGCACTAATAGTCTTCTTTAAGAAGTTTTATAAAAGTCTTAAAGACTAAGATAAGGTAAAAACAATCAAATACAACTGAGATAAAAACAAAGACAAACAATATTTGAAAAACTAAACACTTATAAAAGTCATGAACTTCAAAAAATAATATATAAAAAAAATGAAAAACGTGCTTCTAAATACAATTTTTCCAAAAGGATAAAAAAGATAAAAATTGTTATTTTAAGCACGATTTCAATACAAATAAGAAAAAAAAAAAAAAAAAAAAAAAAAAAAAACCAAGTCAATAATATTTAAAACATGTGCTCGGGAACAAGACTTTAATTACATACACTAAAAGAAAAGAGCGGTAATATTTTAACAGCAAGGTTTGTATATATTTGACACCCTTTAATACTATAAAATATTATTAATTTATTAATATATAATATTTTATTAATATAAAATAGTATCAAAGAGATGTTTTTTTCAATAGTCTCAAACTAATATTTTTTAAAAGAAAATAAGAAATCATGCATGCTTACACAACTTTATATATATAAAAAAAAAATTATGATCTAAAACTTAAATCATGTTCTAACCATAACTTCTAAAATCATGTTCTAAGCTTAACTTCTTTATTTCGAATTCGTGTTTGGAAACACCAATTACCCTTTTGCCTAATTTTTAAAACTTTATCCATTTATGTAATTTAGGTGCAAAATTGCACCACTTTTTTTGTTAAAAACCCACTTTTGCATCTTTCCCACTTATTAAGTTTTCTTGTCTGAGATGTTATTCTTGTTTTGCTAATACAGCAATGCCAACTCATGTAATAATTCTGGTTTACCCACACGTACTGGTTTACTGGTGTACTAGTGTACCTACACGCTACTATTGTAGGCCAAACGTTTTTCTTAATTCTGATGTAAGTCTATGAGTACTCTATAATATAGTGCTAATCCTAATAAATCCAATTATCATTCTTTCTAACGTGGCCGCAACTTCAACTTTTATTTAACATTTTACAATATAATTTATGAAGCAGAAAAATACACGTACGAAAGAAACCATGCATATTCCCATTCCAATACTTATAGCTACTAGAGACTAGAACACCCTAATACATGAAGCACACTAATGATCCCATAGCAGTGAGTTCTGCATTATTTAAGATAAAGTTACGTGTGGCATATCAAACAATATTATTTAAGAATCAAAGGACGCAAAGTCCAGAAGTTCTGCATTGTGCTCAAATTGAGCCATTTCACGTGTGGTCAAGGTTAGCCAAACCTCCATGCCATCTCCATCCTTTGTGCTCATCAAAACACCCATATTTTTTATGGGCATAGCAATGGTGCTCGCATAAATAGGCTTTCCCCATCCAAAATCAACTTCATAGAACTCAAACCCTACCCAACTGCTAAACGCATAACATTTAATACCCTTTTCTGCAGCCACTTTCCTTGCTTCTTCTATAGCCTTAACTACCTCAACAAACCCATCATCACTCTGAAGTTTACGTATATAATCTCCATCAACTCTTTCTATCGTTTCTCTCACTCTCTCTGCCAAATCACGCAACCCCATTTCCCCCTCCACTTCCACCAACGAAGACACAGCGTATTGCCAAATGTTTCCAACTGAATGCTTCGACAAAGCTGGAACCGCTCTGCTGCGAATGTTCACAACGTGGCACATCGAAGAAGCCGCAATTTTTTCTTCCCCGGAATCTAGGATTTCTTTTGCTGCTTCCAATGATGATTTCCATAACAGTGCTGTCACGGCTTCAACACGTGAGGGGGTGAAATTGGGGCACCCAATACTTTGTCTCAGTCTAGAAATCTTGCCACCACTAAACATGAACCTTTTTGTCACAGTGTTTTCGTGGTCAAGCATGCCACGTGCCATGTCAACAGACATGTTCCTCGGTGGGAAAAGCAGGCTTGTCTCTTCCATCGGAGGTGGAACGAGGTTGTTGTTGCTGTTGCCGTTTCCACGAGCCCAAGTGTTGAGAAACGATGCTGCTGTTGCAGCATCAGCGATCTTGTGTGAGAAGCACACGCCAAGTGCTATGCCCCCACACTTGAATTGGTTCAACTGAACCGCCATGATCCCCAGCGTGTCCCTTTCTTGTGGTTCAAGGTTGTAGGGAGCACATGGGAGAAGTTCATAGAGATTGTGAAGTTTAGGGTTCTTGAGAATGTTTGAGAGGTGAATGGGGTGTTTAGAGAGGATGAAAGGAACACCCTTGTCGTTGCATTCAATGATTGAATTGTCTCTCAGTGTTCCGCAAAATGGGTAGTAGAGAGTGAGGACTTGTGACAAAGAAGTTTTCAACTTTTCAGACAGTGCAGTGAGGTCAGTGCCAAAGGTTCTGACATCAGAGGCAGAGTAAAAGAGGAGAATGGGAACATAGAATGAAGGAGCCATTTGATCGAGGAAGGAGAGTTTGAACTGGTGAAGATGATTAGGGGTTGGGGAAGATGGTTTTATTGTGTCATTGCATATAATCTCATCTTTCTCAGCCATTTGAATTTCTCTCACAAGATATTAATATTTGCTAATGCTAGGTATTGACTATGGTTTTCTATGTGAAAGGTTGCACCCTTATATATAGAGTTAATTGCTGTATATATATATATATATATATATATATATATATATATATATATATATATATATATTATCTTTAGAAACTTATTGTTATATCTTGCGTGGGATTTTGGCTAAACACTTCGTTTATGGATAATTATTCAAATAACTTCACTCATATGTGTTTGTTTTATCCTTCATGTTTGGTTTTGAAGTTTTCTCAAAGCGACTGAGTTTTTCAACTATATTTTTCGCCGTAAAGAGACACTTCTATAATTTGTATTTGGTTTATGTAGTCAAAACAAAGTAAAAAAATATTATCTAATTTGAAGGACTTTTCGAATTAAGCTAAAATAATGTTTATTAAAAAAACAAAATCAAATCATTTATTAGGGAAAATATATTTAATTCATTATAATTATATGTATTCAGTGTGTCACTCATTCTTTACAAGTATTTTTCTTATATTAAAATATAATAAAATATGAATTTAAGAAAAGAAATAATAAAAAGTCCTTACTTGACTTTTTTAATTCTGAATTTATTTTGTTTTGTTTTAATGTTTTGAAAAGTAATTAATAAAAATTAAAATAATTTCTTGAAATGTTAGAAAATTTAAAGATATTATTATAGAATATTTTAGAAAATCTCTTAGAGGATCTACACATAACAAGTAGTAGAAGAAGACAAAACTCAAACTAGAATCAGATAATTGAGCAACAGATATAAGATTCAAATCAAAGTGAGATTAGAAATATGATAAATATCTAAAAGGGACAAAAGAGATGTGAAAACATATCCAGTACCTACTACTAATGACGTTAAGGAGCCAGTAATAATCATGACAAATACAGCACACAAAATACTTAAGATCATAGATGTTAGGCACCAAAATCAATGAAATAAAGAAAGACAAGCCTTTATAAGATGAGATATAGATGACATGTAACTCATAATCAAACTGTTTTTCAAAACCAATTACACTAATTAAATACAAAAGGTGTTCCTTTTCACCAACCATATTTAATTACATAACAAAATATTGAAGAACAACAATACAAAAAAAAAATTCAAACCAAAAGCAAAAATAGAAACGAAGAAAAATCAAACCAAAAGCAAAAATAGAAACGGAGATTATTATTCACAAAGAAACACAATTAGTCACGATATAGCTTGGACCGCGTGAAACAAAGGTACAAACTGGGTTGGTTTGCAAATACGATTTCGATCGCTTCCTAACAGCATATTTGGTTGAATTGATTTGGGTAAATTTATTGTATAAGAAGATGAATTTGGAAGAATAAAGACTGATTAGTTGACCTAATTTAAAAGGATAAATGAAAAGAAATTTACACGATGGTATATTAGATGATATGAGGAGATTTGAAGGGATGTAACTTGAAATTATAAAATAATTCTCATAAGGTAAAAATTACAAAATATCCTTATAAGTATATTTGGAAATTAGAAAATACCTCTTTAAGTGGGTTGAAGGTTTTCATATCTACAAGGGTCAATTAATAATTTTATAACTATATCAATTAAAAGAATTAAAACAAATCTTTTAACATTTATCAAATCATTCTCAAACTTTCATAACCAATTCTTTCAAATCTCTTTAAATCTTACTATCTATCCATTAATGCAAACAATCCTACCATATAAACAAAATCCACTCAAATCTCTTCAAATTTATTCTCTCAAATTCAATCTCTCAACTAAACAAAACGTAACAGTGTGTTTGGTTTAAGATGAATATTGTTTAAAAAGATGGATTTGTAAGAGATGGCATGTTTGTTTCTATCAATTTGTACAGAAAAGAGAACATGAATTTGCTGAGATATATTAATTTTTGATCTTCGTTCCAATAAGAAAATTTAAGGAGAAAGACATGTAAGCAATAGATTAAATACAAATTTAATTTTACTTTTACAGTAAAAAAATCAATTATATAATATAAAATCATAATTAATTATATACTAAATACAATATAATTAATTATATAATATAATAAAAATATACTAAATAATAAAAAACTTTATTATATATATATATATATTATAATTAATTATAATATATATATATATATAATCTATTACTATATTAACGTAATCAATTATACGTTAATTATTCCCATATAATCGATTACAACGTTTACCTAATCGATTATATATATAAAATTCATTACGTTAACGTATACAATAACTTAATTGATATATATATATATATATATATATATATATATATATATATATATATATAATAACAAATCATATTTAAATAATATTATTAATAAAATAAATAATTATAATTATAATTAATAAAAATATATATAATTATTTAAAATTAAATTAAACTATATTAGTTTATTATTATTATTGTAAAACAATAGTATTATTTAAATACAATATAATAGTTTATAAATTTTAATGTTATAATTTTGTACTTTAAACAATTAATCTTTATTTTAATAAATTATTTATATTTTATTGTAAATTGAAGTTTACAGATAATTACACAATTTAATATTTTTATAAATTTTTTTAAAAAAATATAAATTACATTAAATAAATAAATTATATTTTATTTTTAATTACAAGGTTAAATTTGTAATTTTATAATTTTATATATTAAAAAATATTAAAATATTTATCAAACCTATCACATCATTGACAAGCTTGTACAAACTTAATCCAAACAACAAAACTTTTCACACACTTTCATCTCAAATCATCTCAAATTCACTTCTTAATCTAAACATATCCTAAGAATGCAATGCATTACAACAATTTCCAATCATCAACCTAACTTTAGACATCGTGGTAACAATAAAACAAAAGATAATATATATATATATATATATATATATATATATATATATATATATATATATATATATATATATATATATATTAAGATATATGAAAATACTTATAAAGATTTTAAGATATTCCGAATACGTTCAAACACGATTCTTTTATTATGAGTCTGTCTGAATTCTAGGAAAGCATACAAGGAAGCAATGTTTACAAGAGAGAGATGGAAGGTTGTTCTCGATGCCTCTTCCTTCTATCAATCTCTCTATTTATACATGTATGCGGACATCAAAGTCTCGCTAAATTCAGATTTTAAATTTTATGGTTTGGTGCAGGAATAAACTTTTACTGTAGATATGTCTTTTCCTACTTTTCTTTGTCTGACGTGTTTTATTCACAGAAGCTCTCAACGGGTGGGGGGGCGTGTCATCTTTTGGCATGCTTTGTCAAGATTCTTCATTGATTAGAGTCTTTTACTTTAGCAGGAGTCTGACCGGATTCTCAACAGAGGGTCCCTGTCTTTTACTCAGCTGGCAAGATTCCCAACAGGGCCGTCTTGCTTTAAGGGGGTCCAATTTTAGGGAGGATTCCAAAACAGTCGTCCTCATTTTCATAGAAGGGGTCACTGTTTTCTTCTTCTTCTTCATCTGAATCTAAGGAGGAAAGAGCTTCTAGTAGAGTTGCTCGTATTTCTGCTTTGGATTTTCCTTTTAATTTCAAGTTGTTCCTCTGTGGTTGGACTTGCTTTTGAGGGGTTGGTGGTAAAGCCATGGTTCCATTCTTCCAATTGCAGAATTTCTCCTCAAGGAATTTTATGTCGAAACGCTTCCACCATGATAATTTTATTTTTAAACACAAATGCTGAGGGAATGGACTCGGACGATGCTGATGAGTTTCAAAAACATGTTGGCATATCCATCCTACTCCCATTTTTCCACAAAATTTTATTAATTTTAGGTGGACGGGAAGATCAGGTGTTAATCCTTTGAAATTTTCATAATATTTCACAATTGGGGGTGGGAAGAGTGTTTTAGTGGGTCCCACCCAGCAAAACCATTCTTGGAACCATACCGGAATTGTAGGGGGCAAGACCTGTGGATTTGCGAATGATATATACCAAGAATGACGATGATTGGTTTCGTACAGAATTTTATACCAACTTTCTTGATAATCAAAATAATTATAGGTAGGGGGATCGAACACCCGTGAAAATTTCTTTTCTCTTAAGGGGTGTTGATTCCATTCTTTTTCTGAAATAATTCTTTTAATTTTGAAAAATTAACTAGTGAGGGGTACGTTTTATCATATTCGGGTATGATATCTGCGGAATGGGTATCTATTAAAATCAATGGGAGAAACACACTCAGATATTATATGGGCAGGGTCAAAGTTTTCCATATAGGGTTCAAGGACTGTTAAGATTTTACATGTTTCCTTCAATATAGGACCTACAGGAGACTCCGCCGAGGTGTCGGGAAGTGTCCCTAACACGGTAAATTTGGACGGGGAGGCGATCGAAGGGGGAAGAACCCTTTGATCAGGTTTTTTAGGATTTTGGGCGACCGTAGAGGATGAAGTAGCAACTGCTACGGTCTTTTTACTGGCTAAAGGGGCGAAATCGTCTAACGATAAACCCCGAGACTTTGGTTTTTCAGACATGTCCCTGCAAAAATTCTCGTGTTAGAAAGTCGGGTATTGAGTTATTTACCCCTTTTATAAATTCAATGTTAAAATCAAAACAGGATAAAATACTCTGCCATCTAGCAAAGATTTGTTTTGAAACAATGTTTTTAACATCTTTCTCCAAAATTTCTTTTGCAGACTTACAATCGATTCTTAGAACAAAAGTTTTATTAATCAAATCATTTTGAAGTTTTGAAATACATAATACGATAGCCAAAACTTCTTTTTTAACTGTACTATATTTTTTCTGCGTTTCATTCCAAGCTCCAGAGTGGTATTTTACTATTTGCTCACGACTTTCTTTTAGTTTTTGTTTTAGGATTCCACCAAATCCTAGATCGGACGCATCTGTTTCCACTATTAGGTTTGCTTCGGGATTTTGAATTCCTATGCAGGGCAGGGTTTTTACTAAATTTTTAATTTTTCTTACTGATTCAGAGTGTTCCTTTTCCCAAGGTTTAGGATTTTTCCTGAGTCGATTAAATAAGGGTTTGGCTATTATTCTTATTTCAGGGATGAAGTCCGAGACGTAGTTTAGACATCCCAGAAACCTTTGTAA
>Ga0209489_106408_pt1 | contig 18971 bp, 9 predicted proteins | sample SiratrowhiteBW_FD_187527 | JGI IMG/M metagenome (GOLD analysis project Ga0209489, IMG submission 187527) | Root nodule microbial communities of legume samples collected from California, USA - Siratro white BW (SPAdes) (version 2) | ecosystem: Host-associated > Plants > Roots > Nodule | place: USA...
GCAGTAAATGAAAGCTTAAAACAGTAAATGAAATAAAAAAAAAAAACTAATCCAGTAAGAGAAATCGAAACTGGTTAGGCAATCTGTAAAATTAAAAAACTAATCCAGTGAACTGTTCAGAATGAAATTTAACACTGAAATTTGTAAAATAGTCAAGTAATAGAATCAGCCAATTCATTCAGTATAAACTGATTTATTTCACAAATTTGAAATCAATAATTCCAAGTTCATTTCGAAGGAACTTAAATCTTTCTTTATTAAGTGGCTTTGTAAAAAGATCAGCAAGCTGATTTTCAGTACTAACACACTGAATTTCACAATCACCATTATTGACATGGTCTCTAATGAAATGGTGGCGAATTTCAATATGCTTAGTCCTTGAATGTTGAACTGGATTCTTTGTAAGATTAATGGCACTAGTGTTGTCACATAATAATGGAATTTTAGACAAGTTAAGCTCGAAATCACTTAATTGCTGTTTAATCCATAGGCTTTGTGCACAGCAGCTACCAGCTGCAATGTATTAAGCTTCAGCAGTGGACAATGTAACACATGCTTGTTTCTTACTATGCCAGGATATCAGGCTTGATCCTAACAGATGGCATGTTCCACTGGTGCTTTTCCTGTCAATTTTGCAACCTGCAAAATCAGAATCAGAATAGCCTACTAAATCCAGAGATACCTCACTTGGATACCATAGTCCAACAGTTGTAGTTCCCTGTAGGTATTTCAGAATTCTCTTTGCTGCTGTGAAATGTGATTCCTTTGGATTGGATTGAAATCTGGCACAGAGACAAACACTAAACATTATGTCTGGCCTGCTGGCAGTAAGATACAGCAGTGACTCGATTAATCCCCTGTACTTGGTTTGGTCCACACTAGTTCCTTTTTCATCCGAATCCAAGTAACAATTAGTGGCCATAGGTGTTGAAATCTCTTTGCAGTTTTCCATGTCAAACTTCTTCAATAACTCTTTGCAATACTTGGTTTGACTAAGGAATGTCTCATGATTTAGTTGCTTGATCTGCAGTCCAAGAAAGTAGTTAAGTTCACCCATCATGGACATCTCAAATTCTCCCTGCATAGCTGCAACAAACTGCTCACACAGATTTTGATTAGTGGATCCAAATATAATATCATCAACATATACTTGAACCAAAATAATATCATTGAGTGCTTTCTTAACAAACAATGTCTTATCTGTTTTGCCTCTCTCATATCCATGAGATAGCAAGAAGTTGCTCAACCTCTCATACCACTGTCTTGGGGCTTGCTTCAAACCGTATAGAGCTTTCTTCAGTTTGAAGACATAATCTGGATGCTTATGATCTTCGAATCCAGGAGGTTGACAAACATAGACTTCTTCATCAATATACCCATTAAGGAAAGCACTTTTGACATCCATTTGGTGAAGCTTGAATCCATTCATGCAAGCATAAGCTAAGAGCAATCTAACAGCTTCAAGTCTTGCTATTGGTGCATAGGTTTCCCCATAATCGATTCCTTCTTCCTGATTGTAACCCTTGGCAACCAGTCTAGCTTTGTTTCTCACGATAACACCATGTTCATCTAACTTGTTCTTGAACACCCACTTGGTGCCAATGACATTCATCTTACTGGTTCTGGGAACAAGTATCCAGACCTCATTCCTTGCAAACTGGTTCAGTTCTTCGTGCATAGCTATTATCCAGTTGTTGTCTTCTAGTGCATCAGCTATAGTCTTTGGTTCAGTCTGTGAAACAAAAGCCATATGTTCACAGAATTGATTCAGTGCACTTCTGGTTGAAACTCCTTTCTGCACCTGACCAATTACATTGTCCAATGATAAATTCCTAGGAATTCTCCACTTCTTAGGCAAGTCTGAACTGATCTTGTCAGGAACACCTTCTTGTTCAGCAGATTGCTCTTCTGCTTTTGTTGACTGAATTTCTGGTAGCACACTGGTTTCTTCAGTCTTGTTTTCCAGTTCAGTTCCAATTAGTTGAATAATTGGACTTTCATCATCTGCATGTGTCTCAGGTCTTTCTTGCATATCTTGGTTAGCTTCATCAAAATTCACATGTACAGATTCTTCTATCAGCATGGTCCTCTTGTTATAAACCCGATAAGCATGACCATGTTGTGAGTAACCCACAAAAATACCTTCATCAGACTTGGAATCAAACTTACCAAGGTTGTCCTTACCATTATTAAGTATGAAGCACTTACAGCCAAAGATCTTTAGGTGAGACAGGTTTGATTTTCTTCCTCTAAATAGTTCATATCGAGTTCTCTTCAATATGGGTCTGATCAGCACTCTATTTAGCACATAACACGCTGTGCTGACAGCATCTGCCTAGAAGTATTTGGGTAGTCTATTCTCGTTCAACATGGTTCTGGCCAGTTCCTCCAAAGATATGTTTTTCCTTTCTACAACTCCATTCTGTTGTGGAGTTCTTGGAGCTGAGAAGTTGTGTTTAATACCCAGTTTACTGCAAAATCTGTCAAACTTCTCATTCTGAAATTCTCTTCCATTGTCAGATTTAATGGATGAAATACTGCAGTCCTTTTCATTCTGAGCAACTTTGACAAATCCTTTAAAAACATGGTAAGTTTCATCTTTGGTGGCTATGAAAAATGTCCAAGTGAACCTGGAATAATCATCAACAATAACAAGAGCATAATAGTTCCCTCCTAGGCTCATAGTTCTAGAGGGACCAAATAAATCCATATGCAGCAGCTCAAGTGGTCTAGTTGTTAAAACAACATTAATCGGTTTAAAAGAGCTTTTAGTTTGCTTACCCATTTGGCATGCTCCACACAGTTTGTTCCTCTCAAACTTAAGCTTAGGAAGACCAATTACAAGATCCTTAGATGCAATCCTATTTAAATGATGCATGTGAATGTGTGCAAGTCTCCTATGCCACAACCAAGACTCATCATCAAGGGATAGCAAACAATTCATGCTAGATGTTATCCAGGACACATTAAGCATGTAAATGTTACTCACTCTTTTACCTACAAGAATTGTTTCAGCAGATTTTGAATCTGTTATGAGACATTGATCAGGCTCAAACGTGATCTTGTATCTCTTATCGCACAGTTGACTGATACTTAGTAAGTTGTGCTTTAATCCTTTCACTAAGAGCACATCTTCGATGATTACTCTATTATTTCTTCCAATATTGCCAACTCCAAGTATCTTGCCTCGATTATTGTCACCATATGTCACATATCCTGTAGGTTTCCATTTGATATTAATCAACTGAGTTGAATCTCCTGTCATATGCTTTGAGCATCCACTGTCCAGATACCACATCAGCTTACTGGATGCCAAGCAGACCTGCAACATAGATTAGAATTGAGGCATTGGTACCCTGTTAAATTTGGGTCCAGCAGTGTTAGATGTGCTTTTGGGCACCCACCTAACTAAACCTTTTGGCACTAAAAACCTTCTAAATTTACAGTCCTTGATAGAATGAGCTCTTTTCATACAATAGAAGCAGGTAATAGGCTGTGAAAACTGTTTAGTATTAGTTTCGAAAGAGCTACTGTATTTTTTCTGTTTCCTTGGGAAATTGGGTTCATGTCCAATTCTAGCCTTTTTGAAAACACAGTTCTGAGAGCCCAGAATGGCATTCAGATTGGCTGTTCCCATAGTCAACTTTGAAGCAGTATTAATTAGGTAGTTCACTTTCTTTTGAAGAACTTTACAGTTTTCACATTTTGTTGGCTTGCTAGAGTCTAAGTTACTGGAAGTTTTGTAGTGATCAAGGTTAGTTTCCAGTCTTAAAACTTCATCTTCCAGTTCCTTAACTCTGGCTTCTAACCCGTTGTTCTTACCCTTCAGTCTATTGTTGGAACGAGCCAGTTTCTCTGCTACCTCATGCGTTTCTTGAAATGCATCCAGTAGTAAACTATAATTTGTACTGTTAACGGAAGTACTGGAATCTTCACTGCTAACCTCAGAATCTTTTCCAGCCATAAAGCACGGATTTCCTTCATTGTCTTCCTGTGAAGAGCTGCTAGATGAAGAAGCATTGTCTTCCCATGCAACATATGCCTTTCTTCCTTTTCCAGCTTTGTAATTCTTCTTTTTAATGCTCTTCTCTTTGTTAGCCAGATTTGGACAGTCTGTTTTCATATGTCCCTATTTGCCACAGCCATAACAGGTTAGCTTATTTGAATTTAAATCAGGTTTTCTAGTATACCTTTTAGATTGCTAATTCTTTCCTTTTCTCTTCAGCTTAATGTATTTCTGGAATTGTTTTGTCAGCAGACTGATGTCTTCAAAATCACTATCTTCTTCTGAACTGTCCTCGCTGGTTTCTATTTCAGCAACTTTTGATTTCAATGCAAGGCTTTTGGATTTCTTTTCAGCAGATTCCATTTCGTTCAGCCTTGTCATCTCCAGTTCATGCTCTCTCAGTTTGCCAAACAGTGCAGCTGTTGTGAGAGTTGTCAAATCTTTAGTTTCTGAAATTGTTGTCACCTTGGGCTGCCAACTTCTATCCAAGCATTTGAGAATCTTGATGTTCAGTTCCTCTTTATCAAACTGCTTTCCCAGTCCGATCAGGTGATTAACTATATGAGTGAATCGTTTCTGCACATCAGCAATTGATTCTCCTGATTGCATCCTGAATAATTCGTACTCCTGAATCAGTACATGTTTCCTTGCCCGTTTCACATCATTCGTGCCTTCATGAGTGACTTCCAGCACCTCCCACATCTCCTTTGCAGAGGTACATTGAGACACCCTGAAAAATTCATCCATGTTCAAGGCAGAGGTTATAATATTCTTGGCAATGCAATCATATTGCACACGCTTATTCTCTATATCAGTCAGTTCATCAAAAGATTTCACAGCAGACACACCATCAACAATATGCATAGGTATATACGGTCCATTTACTATCCATTCCAAATGCCTCTGTCAATAAACTCAATAAAGATCTGCATTCTGATTTTCCATAATTGGTAATTCACACCAGAAAACATTAGAGGTCTATTTATTGAAGCCCCCTCAGCAAAAGGCAAACTGTTTTCAGCCACGGATGGAAAACTTAACTAGGATACAAGTCCTAGCTCTGATGCCAATTGTAAGAAACTGTTTTGGCTGAAATACAAGAGGGGGGTGAATTGGATTTCAAAATCTTTTTCAAAAACTAGTTGACCTTTTAAGAAATTCAAATTCGTTTAATAAACTGGATCTTTATTGACTATACTAAGCAAGGCAGTAAAATGAACCAGTAAACAGAATATAATCCAGTCACAGTACAATGCAGCAAGTCAAACAATTTTATCAGAATTTGAATGTAAGTGCGGAAGCGATTTACTTAACTGCATAGAAACAGAATAGAAGTTAACCATACAGAATGAATTGATCAACTCTGATTCAATCAATAGTTCGAATTATAATGAGTCAATCAAGAAATAAAATTCTTTTTATTAAAGAAATACTTATTAAAAGATGTTTAAGTCTTAAATCAATTATAGTTCAATTATAGATTCTGAAAACAGTTTTATACAGTGAAAGATTTGGTTTTCTGGAAAAACAAACTGATAAACAGTAAACCCAACAAATTGCAAAAGTGCAAATTTACAAGAAACTGATATACAGGTTATTAACAGATTCAAGCAGTTTGGATTAAACTGAGTTAAAATGGAATAAAAGATTTTAGGTTATTTCTAAAAATGCTTTCAAAAAATAATGAAGCTATTCAAAGCAAGATTCGCTTAATTATGAAAAACTCAAGAAATTCAGCAAGAACAATAAAAAGAAAGAGCAAGAGAGAATAAGGACATATCAGATTTTTATACTGGTTCACCCAACAGCAGGGCTACGTCCAGTCCCTCACACACAGTAAGGATTTCACTAAACTGATCAACCTGATCCAGTTTACAACACTTGCCTACAACAAGACGACACTGCACTCTGTAGCCAACCCCTACTGACCCTACAGCAGAACAAGAAACACCACAAAATCCATTGTGTGCTTCAAGAACTCCCTTGCTGAAACCCACAGCAAGTAACGTTATACAGAGTGCACTGTATAACCCAGAAACGTCTTGCTGCAACTCGCAGTAGACCACTGCTGATCCCACAACAGAACTGGAAACCACACAGAAACCCACTGTGTGTTTCACGAACACCCTTGCTAAAACCCACAGCAAGTAACACTCTATACAGAGCCCACTGTACAGAACATAATTACCAACCCAGGCAATTCAAGAACTCAGAATAAATGTCAAAATAGATGATGTACGAACAAGGTTACTGTAATACAAGCACTTCTATACAAACAAATACAAAAGAAACAAGTAAAGGTATAGAAGGCTTAGTCTTGATGATCAAATCAGCGAAGAACAGTCTCAGTCAGATGATAGCTCCATCAGCAGTTCAAGAAAACTGTTCTTGATGAAAACTTTGATTGATCTTTGATCACAAGACTCGCGGGCGCATTTGCTCTCTTTTCTCTCTTTGGAATCTCAAATTTTCATGCTCAGAAAATGTGTAAAATGATTTTCGCTAACTTCCAAAAATTTTGCGCTAGCTATTTAAACATAATTGTCATTTAAAAATTCAGTCGATTGAATCGTCAAATAGTCGACTGTTTTCTGCAGTTAGTTAAAACAGTTATTTAAAACGCAAGTTTTGATTTTAATGATTTTTCAAAACTTTTGTTAATTCAGAAAATATATTTGGAGCTTATCATTGATTAAGATTACATGTTTCACTAATTAGACCTCAAGCTTACCCCACAACACACACTCCTAAGTTCTAGACCAAATCTTCAATCTTCATGAAATATTCATGCATTCCACATATTCTCATAGGGTCTTGAACTTCTTAACTTGGTTGGCTTCATCAAATCATCATAGCAGCCCACTGGTGCTAACATGAACTATTTTTCTTTCTTGTTTTGCTTTTACCTTCTTGTTCTAATTTGAATTTTGTTTTCATTTTTTTATTATTTTAAACTTTATTTTGTTTTTCAAATTGTTTAAGGAAAATTTGTGAAAGTGGTCTAGGAAAGATAGGAAAATTTGTGAAAGTGGTCTAGGAAAGACTCTGGCTAGGAAAGTCTTGGTACTAAAGAATGTCCAATTGTGACTCAAGTCTTGGTACTTGGTGAACTTTCAACAATTTTTCTTTAAAATTTAATAAATAAATATTGTTCTAATGTAAAAACATTACTACACAATAAAAGGATTTTCTGGATAGTTTTAGTATATTTGAAGAAGTGTATAGTGGTTGGTAGTTTTGTAATTATGAAAAAATTGGATTCTTGATTGGTGTTGTTTGAATTCTCTATAAATTGCTAAATAATCTGGTATTTGAAATTATTGGGTTGAATATTTTGTACTAGGTGAGATTTTGAGCCTTTTGTGTAGGCTTTCTGTCAACACCCAATTTCATCCAGTGAAATAAGAAATGAAAATAACTTTTTTACTAGGTGCACCCCCCATTTTCTAATATACACCTTTCATTATTCTTATTTTTGGGTCATGGGCCCAATTTTTCAATTTTTCATCTTTTCCTTAACAGGTGCTATTTGTGAGAAAGGTTCATTTCACCTAAGTTAACTGAATACATAGTTCATTAATTATTGCATGTAGCATTTATTATATAGTACATTTATTGCATGATTCAATTATTGCATTTGCATGGATTAGATATTCAAACAGAAATAGAATGTTCTTGTTTAATTAACAAGAAACAGAATTGCACTCATTAGAAATAACGGAAAGGCTCCTATTCGTTGAATGTAAGCTCAATGCAATGAATCGTCAAATTTTGTGTTTAAAAGGATGAAGAGAGAACACATTAAGGAATAATATCAAAGACATCAAAAATATACAATGTGAAAAATGAGAGAAAAACAGTGATGAAAGATGACAAAATAAAAAACGAGCATTTGGTGTTGAGAATTACACTTTTAGAAGAATAATACACTTTCAGACCAGAGAAGAAAGTGTTTCAGAAGGCATTGCAAAAATAGAAGAATATCGAGAAAGCAGTAAGAACAAGGTTTTAGAAGCTTCAAGAGGTATGCCTGAGAACTTGATACTCTGCAAATATGAATGTTAGTCTCTATCGTCTTTTCTCTCTTAATTCCCATTTTTTGTGTCTTTAACATTATATTTATCACACTTTTGTTCTGCATTTCCATTTTTTGATGAAAGATAAGTAAAGAACAACAAGAATATTTATAAAAGCATATATGAGAGAAATTTATATAGTATTAAATGCAAAACATATGATTGTAATTATTCGAAAATGATTGTTGTCGTGGGCATAATTCTAATATGAAAATTGTTGTTAACTTTTGTCATCGAATGTATTCCCTCACCCCTCAAAACTATGGGACTTGACCCCATTCGGCTTAAAACCCTTGTCCCCTCAAAACTACAACATTTGACCAGATTCGGTTTAAAGGCTTGTCCACTCAAAAACTACAAGACTTGACCTCATCCGGTTTAAAAGGCTTGTCTCGTTAAAACTATGAGACTTGACCTCATCCGGTTTAAAAGCCTTGTTCTCTCAAAACTATTAGACTTGACCTCGTTTGGTTTAAAAGTCCTCTTCCCTTAAAATAGCGGGATTTGACCTCATTCGGTATATAAAGCCTTGTCCCCTCAAAACTACAGGATTTGTCCTCATTCGATTCAAAAGGCTTATCCCCTTAAAACGACGAGCTTTGATCTCATTCGGTTCAAAGGCTTGCCCCTCAAAACTACAAAACTTAACCTCATTCAGTTTAAAAGGCTTGTCCCCTCATAACTATGGGACTTGACCTCATTCGGTTTGAAAGCATTGTCCCCTCAAAAATCGGTTCACACTACAAGAAAAAGCTTTATTTCCCACGGATAATTACCCACAGACTTTTTCTGCATGTAAATTAAATTTATCTACTAAAAATTCGGTGGTAATGTTACTAAACTTAAAAAGAGAAGGAAAGTAAAATAAAAATAGATTACCTACGGAAACTAAGTGGTGAGAAAAATGATGCCATGGATAAGACGTACAATCCATGGGTAAAATAAAAAAAATAAAATAAAGAGACATTTCCTCTAGAGAAACATACCCTAAACATACACTCGCATTCTCTCTCGAAACACCCAATCCCCCCTCCACGACTTTTCTCACCGTCACCATTTGCCTTCTCTTCTCTGCCACCAACTCAAACAAGGTTGGCATTCGATACGACCAGTCTAGCTTCACCGTCATGTACTGTGGCATCCCCATCGGCAAAGCCACCATTTCTAACTTCTTCCAACAACCCCACAACACCCGTCAAGTCATTGCGACCATCACATCAATGTACTCCAGCCAACGTTGTCGACTTGATTCACAACCCCTCCTTAAGCGATCACGTGGACCTCCGCGTCCTGGACGATGTCGCCGCCAAGATCTGTCTCATGAACTTCGATTCCCCTAGTGTTGAGGTAAACACTCACTCCCTTCTTCGATTTCCCTCTTTCCTAATTTAAGTTACCTCACATTTTCACCCTTGCTCACAGATTAATTAAACCCTCATCTTTTTCACAGATGTTGCCACGCTCATGACTCATGTCTTTCTATCTCACTTAAACACCTAAGCAAACTTAAGCAATCTCAAAATATCCAAATTTCAAACCCGAAATTGTAAGCTAAATCCAAAATTTCTTCCACAAATCCCGAATTTCTTCTAGAAATCTCCAATTTTTGGTTTCAATTTGTAAAATCAAAAGCCTTGTTCGAAATAATTGACGACCCCAATCCCAACTTCGAGAGTCGAACTTGAAAAATCCCAAATTCCTAATTTCCTTTATATTTTCATATTTTTGTTATTTTAGATGTGAAAGGTTTTGACTTGTACTAAGTTGTTGAAGGGTTAAGCTTTGTAGGATTGTGCATTATACGATGATCTTTGTGGTCTCTTTTTGGAGGGAAATGGTCAGATTTTAAGGGAAATTCCATCTCAAGATCACTTAAGGTGAAAAACCAAGTTGTTTCCAAGACTTCTCTTAACTCTTATTCTTTGAGCCTATTGTGGTTTTGCATTTTATTTTTGTTTGGGGAGTTAAGCATATGAATTGATGATTTTGTTGTAGTTCGTCCATTTGATACTCAAGCTGAGGGGGAGTGAAGCCTATCAATTGATGATTTTGTTGTAGTTCGTCGGGTATTTCTTTAAGATCTATTTAGTTATTTGTGGTCCATCTTCACTTGTACTCCAAATAAACAGATTCTTTCTAAGGTTAATTTTTAGCTTGTATAGAGAACAAAGATTATTTGGCTATTGGTTGGACTTGTGATTCATAAAAGCATTTGGCTTTTTATGCACAATAGAGGGTTAAAGTAGAGATATAATTCAAATTAAATCAAAATTCTCTTTTGTTAAAGTTTTATCCCAAGATATCAAAAATGAATAATCCTTTGAAGTTAATTTATTTATTTAATTTTCATACCTTCTTCAACTTCTCTAATTCCCATTAAATGTTACTTAAACATAAGAAATTGATTACTTAAATATTGAAACCTTTCACCACTATATGTTGGTAACATGGAAATAAAGGCAACACTTTTACTCCTTAATATATTATTGTGTTAAAGTATATGGTGTGCATTTTCTCACTTTGGAGATCTCACACTGAGTACAAATATAAAAGTTAGTCTTTTGGAGTTAGACTCTAGGATCGATTAAGAGCTTCTAGTACCACAATTGATTCAATATTTACAAAAGATGTTGCTATTTAATTTTTTCAAACACTAAGTTATAATCTATATTGCCAGTACCAGACTAACTAATTTGAGTTGCATTTGTATTGTCCTTTCAACTGGTACATTTCCAGGTTGGTCCCACTGAATGGTCTAAAGGAGAATGAAAAGGCAACGCTAGATGGTTTTCCACAATATATGTACAAAGACAGGACATTATACCTGCCAGCAAGGTAACAAAATAACGTCACTCAATACCAACATTGGTCTTTTGATTAGGTGAAGTGAAAATTATATAGTATACTCATGGAATAGCTACATTTGAAAAGTCATAGCATATGCTTGCTATTATTTTTGTGTGGTTCTGTCATCTGTGTAGTATGTTGTATATGTAATATAAGCATAATTGCAACAGGAAATAATAGTTTGAATATTTAGATTGATATATTATATGCATTTTCTTAAACCCTTGTGTCATTCAAAGGAACTTAGTTTTGGACATGAAAAGCTTAGTGAGGTGGCTAAATGTTACTTTTATATTGTCCATATTCTATAGGATTGTTTGTAATTCTAAAGTAAGACATGGCTAGAATCACTCTTATTCTTTAAGGTTGTTGTCTACAATATGTATCTCTTGGCTACATTCTCCATAAGCATTTTTGAGAGATTAAAATAAGAAACAATGAAATCATAAGTTAAAATTAGCTTATTTATAAACCTGTATGTAAAAGTTCTCATTAATTTATCCAAATGCTTATTTTTAATTTGAACATAAGTTAATTTTAGCTTATAAAAATAATTATATCATTTTACCTTACTTTCTTCTTTATAAGTGTTTAAGGAGAAGTTTATCCAAACAAACCCCATGCAGAAAAATCACACTCAATTTTAACTCCTTTTATAGTTTTATGGCCAACATGATTGGACCAATAACATTACATACAGCTCTTTCCAAATTTAATGGCTTTGGTTGTGATATAACACGAACAATGAAGTTAATATAGATGGTTTGAAATGAAAAATAATAAAAAAATTGCATAATTATTATACTTGTACATGTTGTTAAGCCTGGATATGCATTACCAGAAACCTATTATATCTACCACTAAAATTCAAACCCTTATAATCACATTCAAACTCTAAAATATTCTTTTTTTCTTTAGGTATGCATTGTGGGAGACTTCATAGAGGATGTTGAATCTTGCATTCTTGAGTACCTTGTCACAACTCATACCACTAGAAACTATGAAATAGAGTAAGAATTCAACCCACTTGTATTTCAACCATCTTCATCTGGGTGCAGTTTCAAGAAATGAGAACCTAAACATTGATTTTTTTTATGTGTGGATGAACTTCTTCATAAGGAATTCTAGGAGAGAAATATGAAGAAAAATAGAAAATTTACTTTTCTATAAGTTTAAATTAACTTATACACAAGTAAATATATATTTTTTGGATAAATTATGAGAGATTCCACAAATTGGCTTAGGCTTAAACTAGTTTTAACTTAATGAAGAATTCAATTTTATATTTTCCTTTTTACTTCTTCTAGAACTCCTTATGGATAAGTTTGTCCTATATCCATAGTTGCGTAATCAAATTTGGTGTTTATACTTTTGAAATTGGTGTTACATCAATGTACTAGGCTTGTGACATGGTTATTACTTTTGCCCTTTTTGCAGGTATTTTTAAAAGACACTAATGAGAGGGTGTCTTTATACAGCTGGACCAACACTAAATCTTTGGGGTTGGGGTTTTACCTGTTAGCACCAATGCTAAGCATGTGATTTGATAAAGTCAATGAAGACCATAGCTTGCTGAAGTTCTGATAGAATTAATCTGGACTATGTTAGCTCAATGCTAAGCACGTGAGTTGATGAAGATTGCTTCATGAAGAATCTGTTGGAACCAACCTGGACCAGAATTGTTCAAGTAAATCAATTGAATACTTGAAACAATCGATTGAATTGTGACAGTTATTTCTGTTACAAGTGTAATCTTTGACTGAGTCTCTAACGATCAATTCAATCGATTGAATGGTTTATTCAATTAATTAAAAAAGTGACAGTTAAGCTGTTTTAAAACTGATTTGGCTATATAAAGGAATTGGCACTATCATTTTAACAACTTTTAGATTTTTGAAAAACGCCTTGTTGAGAATTCCTTGAGAGAAAAAGCCCCCCTTTTGTGCGAACACTTTTCACATTGATTTTCAAACAAGAAACCTCAAAGAACGTGAATCTTGAAACATCCTTGAGTGAGGTTCTTGTGACTTTGGTTATGGACCAAAGCTAAGTCTTCTACACTTGATCTTTAGTCTTTTATAATTTGTTCTATGTAGAAGTACTGAGTGATCAATTGTTGATCTTACATTTTCTTGTAATCTGTTTGCTGTTTTCAATTACTGGGTTTGTAATCGAGTTAGTGCAGTGGGTTTCTGCACTGGTTTCACATATGTTGAAAGGTTCAGTAGAGTGAGTGCTGCAAGGAGCAGTATTTGCTTGTGGATTGCAAGTGGTGTTTGTGTAGTAGGTTTCTACACTGATTTCACACTAGTTGAGGGGTTCAGTGAGGTGTGAGTGCTGCGGGGAGTAGTGTGTACTGCGGGGAGCAGTGATAACTTGCTGGGAGCAAGGGTTGTGGAAGGGTGAACCAGGATAAATCTTTGTGTTTTTTATTTCTTCTTCTCTCTTCTTGAAAGTTTTCTTTTGTCTGTTTGTGTTATCATACTTAACTTATCACTATAATTCAGTGAGTGTTTTCTGAACTGAAAACTAGTTGTTCTCTGGACTTGTGGCGTTGCATCTAATTCAGTTAAATTCTTGAATATTCATTAAGAGCTTTCTTGAAACTTACTAGATTATATTTGAAACTTCTTGATTTTGGATTCTGAATCTTAAAGTGATATTTTAAATTTTGTAATCTGAATTAAACACTAATAACTTCCGTTGTGCTTATAATCAAATATACTTCATTTAATTGATTTGCATATTTTTGTATCAATTCTGGACTGAATCTAAGTGCATTCATCATTCTGCATTCATTCTATTAATTGAATTTGAGTTTCAGTAAATTGAATTGTTCACTGGACATTCTAGAATTGCGAGTTGATTGATTTAATCAAGATTTTTCATTTTCCAATTTAAATCACTTTCCTTCTTGCGAAAATTTTTAAAAGTTCAATTCACCCTCCCTTCTTAAACTCGGTCTAAACTTGTTTTTCATTACTGTCGATGGAAAATACTTGTTAAAGTCCATTACTAATGCTTCGACAACCAATGGTGGACTTTTTCTGGTTTTTTTCTCGAGTCATCATACTTCAAAAATTGTGCTTTTAGAAGTTGTTAAAGGCTTGAAATGGCTTATGTATTTGATCAGTCAACTTCTGACACCCAATAGACATAAATGACTTATATTGAATATTATAGGTTCAATAAAAATTTTAATAAATTGTTGAATCTGGATATGTTACTTCATATGTTAGATGTGTTGGATATATTGGATATTTTGAATGTTGAATGTTTCATATAAGTGTAAAACATTTAAAACCAATTTATTTAATGCTTGAATGAACATTTTTACGTAAGTAGGATTACCTAAAAATTTATTCATAGATTAAAGTTGGTGGGTAATGTACACATAAATATTATTCACAGACTAGAGTTGGTTGATATTACCCACAGACTGCGGTTGGTGGGTATTACCTACGAACTGGGGTTGGTGGGTATTACCCATGGACTGGGGTTGGTGAGTACTACCTACAGACTGGAACTGGTGGGTATTACCAACGGATTAGAGTTGGTGGGTATCACCCACAGTTTCATTTACCTATGAACTCAACCTCTATAGGTAAATTACCTACGTCCAGATTACGTACAGATTTTTGTCCATGGATAATGTTGATTTACCTAAGAATTTTTGTTGTTACCTACGGATTTTGGTTGTAGTTAAAATCAATCAAAGGCTTATCCCCTCAAAATTATGGAACTTGACTTCATCCGGTTTAAAAGGCTTATCCCATCAAAACTATGAGACTTTACCTCATTCAGTTTAAAAGGCTTATCTCCTTAAAACTACAGATTTCACCTCATTCTAAATAAAGCCTTGTCCCATCAAAACTATGACACTTGACCTCATTCCGCTTAAAGGCTTGTCTCCTCAAAACTACGGGATTTGACCTCATTTGGTTTACAGGCTTGTCACCTCAAAACTATGGGACTTGACATCATTTAGTTTAAAAGGTTTCTTCTCTCAAAACTACGGGACTTGAACTCGTTTAGTTTAAAAGGCTTCTCCGCTTAAAACTACAGGACATGACCACGTTCAATTTAAAGGTTTGTTCCCTAAAAACTACGGGATTTGACCTCATTCGTTTCAAAAGGCTTGTACCCTCAAAACTATGGGACTTGTCCTCATTTAGTTTAAAAGGCTTATCTTCTTAAAACTACAGATTCACCTCGTTTGGTTTAAAGGCTTGTCCCTCAAAACTACGGGACTTGACCACGTTCAATTTAAAAGGTTTCTCCCCACAAAACTACAAGATTTGACCTCATTTTTTTTAAAGGCTTGTCCCCTCAAAACTATGGGATTTGACCTCATACAGTTTTAAAACCTTGTCCCCTGAAAACTACTAGACTTGACCTCATTTGATATGAAAGGCTTATCCCCTCAAAACTATAAGACTTGACCTCATTCGGATTAAGGGCTTAACCCTCAAAACTATGACATTTGACCTGATTAAGTTTAAAGGCTTGTCCCCTTAAAACTATGGGACTTGACCTCATTTGGTTTAAAAGGCATGTCCCCTAAAAACTACAAGACTCGACCTTACTCACTTTAAAAGTCCTCTTCCCTTAAAACTAGAGGATTTAACCTCATTTGATATAAAGGTTTGTCTCCTCAAAACTACAACACTTGACCTCATTCGTTTTAAAGTCTTGTCCCCTCAAAACTATGGTATTTGACCTCGTTCAGTTTATGGGCTTGTCCCCTCAAAACTATGAGACTTGACTTCATTTGGTTTAAAAGGCTTGCTCCCTCAAAACTATCAGACTTCACCTCATTTGGTTAGAAGGCTTGTCCCCTCAAAACTACAGGACTTGACCACATTTGGTTTAAAGGTTTGTCCTCTCAAAACTATAAGATTTGACCTCCCTTGATTTAAAAGGCTTGTCCCCACAAAATTACAGGACTTGTCCCTATTGGGTTTAAAAGGCTTATCACCTTAAACTACAGGATTTGACCTCATTTGGTTTAAAGGCTTTTTCCTCAAAACTACAGGACTTGAGCTCATTCGCTTTAAAAGGTTTCTCCCTTCAAAACTACGGGATTTGACCTCGTTCGATCTAAAGGTTTATCCCCTCAAAACTGTGGGACTTGATCTCATTCGGTTTAAAAGCCTTGTCCCCTCAAAACTACTAGACTTAACCTCATCCGATATAAAAGGCTTATCCCCTTAAAACTATGAGATTTGAGGTCATTTGGTTTAAAGGCTTATCCCTCAAAAGTATGGCATTTGCCCTGATTCGGTTTAAAGGTTTGTCCCCTAAAAACAACGAGACTTGACCTCATTCGGTTTAAATGGTTTGTACCCTCAAAAGTATAAGACTTGACCTCATTCGATTTAAAAGGCTTGTTCCCTCAAAATGATGGGACTTGACCTCATACGGTTTAAAAGGTTGGTCCCCTTGAAACTACGGGACTTCACCTCATTCAATTTAAAAGGCTTATCCCCTTAACACTACGGGATTTGATCGTATTTAGTTCAAAGGTTTGTCTCTCTCAAAACTACGAGACTTGACCTCATTCAGTTTAAAAGGTTTGTCCCCTAAAAATTACGAGACCTAACCACATTCGTGTTACAAGGCTCGTCCCCACCAAACTACAGAAGTTGTCCTCATTGGGTTTAAAAGGCTTATCACCAATCTCCCTTGTGTAAAATACACACATAGGGTTTATTTATTTATAGATAAAAATAGTAATAGACTAATAGAAAATATGGCCTAAGCCCATTATTTTCAACACTCCCCCTCAAGTTGGTACATATAAATCATATGAACCAAGCTTGTTACAAATATAATTAATTCTTGGTCCCAAAAAGATTTAGTAAAAATATCAGCTAACTGATCATTCAAATTAACAAATTTAGTACTGATGTCTCCAGATATAATGTTCTCTCAAATGAAATGACAATCAATCTCAATATGTTTAGTCCTTTCTTGGAAGACAGGATTCGAGCTAATATAAAGAGCAACCTGATTATCACATATAAGTGTCATTTGAGTGTCCTCTCCAAATTGTAATTCTATAAGTAAATGTTTAAGTCAAATAAGCTCACAAGTAGCTGAAGCCATACACTAGTGGAAAAAACACATTTCAAGGCAGGCTATTATCGCGGTTAAAAAATAACCGCAATTAAAAATAACACAGTGGCATTTTTGAAATTAAGTGCAACCATACCAACGCGGTTAGAGCGAGAACCGTGATGGAATGGTTGAAAATGAAAAATAACAGGGAGATACCAATGCAGTTGTCTAAAAAACCACGTTGGTATCTGCAAATTAATTTAAAAATTAATTTGCAGTGACATACAAATGCGGTCGCTTAAACAACCGCGTTTGTATGTGGGATACGAGCGCAGTTCCCTTTAACAACCGCGCTCGTATCCCCTGTTTATAGGGTTTTTTCGCCTTTTGTTCTCACTTTCGCGTTCTCTGTTTCTCTCCAACTCTCGTCTCTCAATCTCTCAGTCCCTCTCAGTTCCATTGCATTCCTCTTACATTCTCGCCATTCCTCTCTCATTTTCACCATTCCATTGCCTCTCTCGTGGTCTCTCACGTTTGCCGCAACCACCACCACCACGAAGACGTTCTATTTCCGCTGCCACCACCACCACCACGAATACGTTCTGGTTCTTTGGTCGCCACCACCACCACCACCACTCAGGTATGTCATTCCTTCTACCTCATTCTTGTTTTTCCATTGTTAAACCGAAATACTGCCTCATTCTTGTGTTTCCATTGTTAAACCGAAATACATTGTTAGATGGTAAGCACGAACATATATAGTCACACATTTGTAATATTTATTTACACAAACTCCATGCTTGGTTAACTTTGAACTTTTTCTGTAGCAAGAATTTTTAGCCTTTTTTATTGAAAGTTTGGCAATTTGGGTGGCATAAAATTTTCGTCGGAGAAAGAGTGTTTGAAAGAAAGTCTCAAGTCAGGTTGGTGACCCTTAAATGTGCTTATGAATTGAAGTTTGTATTAATTTATATAGTATAATTTAGTGTGTATTATAATAAAAGTAGTAGTTATACAAATGTATCATAATTTTCTGCACTTATTCAATTTTGTCTGTTTAACTTAATTTTATATTTTGAGGTATCTGCCATAGTCGTCCATACGCTTCTCGGTCTCTGTTGCCATTGTATCGTGGTGTTGTTGCCATTGTCTCTACTTTTCAGGTTTGTCCATTTCATTTGTCAAATTCTCAATGGTTATATTCAATTAACTTGCTATGATAATGTTAGGGAGACTAGAATATATCACTAGGATTGTATCGTGTTGGTATTGAGTCCGGGGATGTTCGATCCCCGGCATTTTATGTTTTCAGTAATATTTATGTTTATAATGACGTGTTGGTATTGAGTCCGGGGATATTCGATCCCCGACATTTTATGTTTTCTGTAATATTTATGTTTATCATGACGTGTTGGTATTGAGTCCGGGGATATTCGATCCCCAGCATTTTATGTTTTCTGTAATATTTATGTTTATCATGACGTGTTGGTATTGAGTCCAGGGATGTTCGATCCCCGGCATTTTATGTTTTCTGTAATATTTATGTTTATCATGACGTGTTGGTATTGAGTCCGGGGATGTTCGATCTCCGGCAATTTTAGGTTTTATTTGTGTTTTGTTTAATATGTATGATGACTTTTTTGTAAACGTAGTCATGGATCAAAGTTGGATAACTACAAGTCGGATCAGTGATGAGTATGAGAATGGTGTTGAAGAGTTTTATCAATTTGCTAAGAGGAACGGAATAGGAGTAAATAACAAATACTATTGTCCGTGTGTGAATTGTGTAAATGTGATAAGACAAAATATTGAGTTGATACGAGAGCATGTTTTGTGTGATGGTTTCTTGAAGAGTTATACAATATGGACTTGGCATGGTGAAGTTTTGGAGCAATATTCTAGCAAATCTACAACTGAATGTGAATATTCTAATGTATATTCTGAGGATTGCATGGAAGACATGATTCGTGATATTGGAGAAG